>Ga0099826_10000012_pt1 | contig 283499 bp, 230 predicted proteins | sample Mtrugardesep15_FD_76830 | JGI IMG/M metagenome (GOLD analysis project Ga0099826, IMG submission 76830) | Root nodule microbial communities of legume samples collected from California, USA - M. trunc garden sep15 | ecosystem: Host-associated > Plants > Roots > Nodule | place: USA: California... | reverse complement strand
TGACGCCATGGAGCTGGCCGCCGTTGACGGCGTGCAGGCTGCCGGCCGCGACCGTGCCATTGGCGACGCCGCGCAACTGCCGGGCGCCGGCCGTGCCGGTCAGGTCGACCTGGGTGCCAGCCTTGTCCTTGGCGACGGTGATCGCCTTGGTCGTGGCATTTTGCTGTACCAGGCCGGTCGTGCCGTTGTTGATTTGACTTGTCAGATTCTCGATAGTGGTGTTGGTCGCATTGAGTTGAGCGCCATTGACGGCCTCGGTGCTGCCGGAGGACACCGTGCCAGCGGCCACATTGACCATCTTCTTGTTCTGAAGGTTCGCGGCGCCCTCGGCGCCATTGAACTGCACGGTTGCTGCGTCAAGGGCCGAAAGGGCCGCCCCGACGTTGCTCCGGTCCGCGCCCGCGACGTTGTAGACAGGGGCGGCAATGGTGCCGGTAGGATTCACGGCAGCGCCACCGCCTAACCCCGCCGCAATCCCTCGCAACTGGCCCACGTTGGCGCCATCGGTATCCAACGAGCCGCCTGCCATGTGAGTGATCACGCGTTGTGTGTCGGCATTGCCGATTGCTACCGTGTTGGCGCGCGTGGCGGTGGACTGGGCGCCGAGCGCGACGGAGTTATAGCCGCTGGCGACGGAGTACGCGCCGAGCGCCGTGGAAAGCACGCCGGTGGCCTGGGCGTTGGGGCCAAAAGCGCTGGTCATCGAGGCAGTCGCCTTGGCATCCGCGCCAACCGCCGTGCTGGCCTGTCCGGAGGCCGTGGAACCATTGCCGAGCGCCATGCTATCCGTGCCGCTGGCCACCGCCATAGCATGGAATGAACCGGGGTTGCCGAGCGCAATGGAGCCCGTGCCGCTTGCTTCGGCTCGAGTCCCGATGGCGATCGAACCATTGGATCCGGTTGCGGTGCCGCCGTCCAGTGAGCCGGCCTTCGTTTCCTCGGCAGCCAGGATTGACGCGCTGATAGCCAGCAAGGCGGCCGTGGACTTGATTTTCCTGGCGCCTGACTTGGCGGCTTCGGAGGCCGCAACATAGGTGCCAGTCTTCTGGCACCAGATACTCTTGTATGACTTGTTCATGATATTCACTTCCTACCTTCTGGGTCTAAGGGGGCCGGGCAGTCTTCAGATCATTTCCACCTATTGAAGGCGTCCCGCATGCAGCGAATGATGGACGTCAGGGGCCCTCGCTTAAATCGCAGAAACCTTAAAAGGGGTGACGTGTGCCGCCTTCCCTGGCAGTGGATTGGCGGCAACGGACGAGGGGAGGAGGTCGGGGCGTGGCCGATACTTGATGTGGGTCAAGTTGAATTGGGGGGAGCGTCGTTACGATGGCATCCGTCATGGAGATGCGGGGGCGCTCTTCATGACTTGTCTACCCGTTTCCGGAAATGGAAACTTGGCCCGCGATGCTTCTCCGGCTTCGCGGGCTTTCTTTTTTGGGCGCCGCCCGGTGCCTTTGGGTTGGAATATGTGCATATTCCTGCCCGTTCTTATGCGGATTTCGTGCTTGGATCGGCGAAACCATTCGTTCCGTTCAGAAGACCCCGTCGGTAGTCTCTAACCCTGACAGAAGCCCGGAAGCCATCCGGGCCGGTTTCCACGCCATTCACGACACTAGACGGGAGCAAGACAAGATGATTCGCAAGCTGGCCATCGGCCTCGCCGTACTTTCCGCGCTCGGCGCCGCCCAGACCGCCTCGGCCACCAATCTGCTGAACGTATCGTATGACCCCACGCGCGAGCTGTACGTGGATGTGAACGCGGCCTTCGCCAAGGCCTGGAAGGCGCAGGGTGGCGATGCGGTGACGATTCGCCAGTCGCACGGCGGTTCGGGCAAGCAGGCCCGCTCCGTGATCGACGGGCTGGACGCCGACGTGGTCACGCTGGCCCTCGGCTACGACATCGACGCCATCGCTGAAAAGGGCTGGATCAAGCCGGACTGGCAGAAGCGCCTCCCCCACAACGCCTCGCCGTACACCTCGACCATCGTGTTCCTGGTCCGCAAGGGCAATCCCAAGCAGATCAAGGACTGGGGCGATCTGATCAAGCCGGGCGTGCAGGTGATCACCCCGAACCCGAAGACCTCGGGCGGCGCGCGCTGGAACTACCTGGCCGCGTGGGGCTATGCGCTGCGCCAGCCGGGCGGCAATGATGCCAAGGCCCGCGATTTCGTCTCGGCGCTGCTCAAGAACGTGCCGGTGCTCGATTCCGGCGCGCGCGGTGCCACCACCACCTTCGTGGAACGCGGCCTGGGCGACGTGCTGATCGCCTGGGAGAACGAGGCCATCCTGGCCATCAAGGAACTGGGTCCGGACAAGTTCGATATCGTCGCCCCGTCGGTCTCGATCCTGGCCGAGCCGCCCGTGGCGGTGGTGGACAAGGTGGTGGACAAGAAGGGCACCCGCAAGGCGGCCGAAGCCTACCTCCAGTTCCTCTACACCGACGAGGGCCAGGAAATCGCCGCCAAGAACTACTACCGGCCGATTTCCGAGAAGGTGGCGGCCAAGTACGCGGCCAACTTCCCGAAGGTGAAGCTGTTCACGATCGACGAGGTATTTGGCGGCTGGCAGAAGGCCCAGAAGACGCACTTCGCCGATGGCGGGTCGTTCGACCAGGTCTACCAGCCGGGCCGGAAGTAAATCCGTCACGGGGTGGCGCCATCGCGTGCGCCGCCCCGGCCCATCCGGAAGACCCATCAGGAAGACCCAACAAGGAGCGCCCGATGTCCGCCAGCCTGTTCCGCATCGCCCGCCGGCGATGTCCCGCCTGACCTGAATCCCCCGCGCCCGCGCCTGACGCGCGCCGCATTCCCGGAAGACCGCTTGCCCGATGCCGCTATTCGCCAGCCGGCAGGGAGGCCTGTCGCCGGTTGCTATCCGATTCCACTTTCAGACAGATTTAGGACAACTCGCATGACATCGCCCATCGCTCGCTCCCTTTTCAAACGCCGCCGCCTGCTGACGGGCGCGCTGGTACTCGCCACCGGCCTGGCCTACGGGCTGCTGGCCGCCCCGGTACAGGCCCAGTCGCAGACTGTGAACCCGAAGCTGCTGCGCATCGGCTACCAGAAGTACGGCACGCTGACGCTGCTCAAGGCGCGCGGCACGCTTGAGAAACGTCTTGCGCCGCAGGGTATTACGGTCAAGTGGACCGAGTTTCCGGCCGGCCCGCAGCTGTTGGAGGGGCTCAACGTCGGCGCCGTCGATTTCGGCACGGTGGGCGAGGCCCCGCCGATCTTTGCGCAGGCCGCCGGCGCGCAACTGGCCTACATCGGCAATGAGCCGCCCGCGCCCACCGCCGAGGCCATCGTGGTACCGAAGGGCTCCACGCTGAAGTCCGTGGCGGACCTGCGCGGCAAGCGCGTGGCGCTGAACAAGGGCTCGAACGTGCACTACCTGCTGGTGAAGCAGCTCGAGGCGGCCGGCGTGGCCTACAGCGAGATCCAGCCGGTCTACCTGCCGCCCGCCGATGCCCGGGCTGCCTTCGAGCGCGGCGCCGTGGACGCCTGGGTGATCTGGGACCCGTTTCTGGCCGCCGCCGAGAAGCAGCTGGGCGCGCGCGTGCTGATCGACGGACGCAGCGCGGATGGCAAGAACGTGGTCAGCAATCACCAGTTCTACCTGGCCTCGCGCCCCTACGCGCAGGCCAAGCCGGACGTGGTGAGCACCATCCTCGACGAACTCGCGCAACTGGGCCAGTGGGCCGAGAAGCATCCGAAGGACGCCAGCGCGGTGCTGGTGAAGGAAACCGGCCTCGACGCCACCGTGCTAGACCTCGCCGTTTCCCGATTTTCCTATGGCGCGAAGCCGGTCACGCCCGCTGTGCTGGCCGAGCAGCAGCGCATTGCCGATGCCTTCCACACGCTCAAGCTGATTCCCAAGCCGATCCAGGTGGCCGATGCCGCCTGGACGCCGCCGGCCGGCAAGGCATCGACCCAGCAGGCACAACGCTGATCCCCCAGATCCGCACATCTAAATACATCACGAGGCCCGACATGCAACTGTTCTGGTTCATCCCCACCCATGGCGACAGCCGCTACCTGGGCACGTCCGAAGGCGCGCGCGAGGTCAGCTTCGACTATCTGAAGCAGATTGCCGTCGCCGCCGATACGCTCGGTTACGAAGGCGTGCTGATTCCCACCGGCCGCTCGTGCGAAGACCCGTGGGTGGCGGCGTCGGCGTTGTCCGCCGTGACGCGCCAGCTCAAGTTCCTGGTGGCCGTGCGGCCTGGCCTGATGACGCCGACGCTGGCCGCGCGCATGGCGGCCACGTTCGACCGGCTCTCCGGCGGGCGGCTGCTCGTGAATCTGGTCACCGGCGGTGATGTGGCGGAGCTGGAAGGCGATGGTGTGTTCCTCGACCATGCGGCGCGCTACGAAGCCTCGGCGGAGTTCATCCGCATCTGGCGCGACGTGCTGGCCGCCAGCCATGACAGCGGGCAGATCGACTTCAGCGGCAAGCATCTGACCGTGAAGGGCGCCCGGGTGCTGTACCCGCCGGTGCAGCGCCCGCATCCGCCGGTGTACTTCGGCGGGTCGTCCGAGGCCGCGCACGAACTGGCGGGCGAGCAGGTCGATACCTACCTGACCTGGGGCGAGCCGCCGGCAGACGTGGCGAAGAAGCTGGCCGATGTGCGCGCCCGCGCGGCGAAGCATGGCCGCACGGTCAAGTTCGGCATCCGCCTGCATGTGATCGTGCGCGAGACCGACGATGCCGCCTGGGCCGCCGCCGAGGACCTGATCAGCCGGCTCGACGATGAGACCGTGGCGCGCGCGCAGGCCGTCTTCGCCAAGATGGATTCGGAAGGGCAGCGCCGCATGGCCGCGCTCCACGCGGGCGGGGCCAAGCGCACCCGCGAGGCGCTTGAGATCAGTCCTAACCTGTGGGCCGGCGTGGGGCTGGTGCGCGGCGGTGCCGGCACGGCGCTGGTCGGCGATCCGCAGACCGTGGCGGCGCGTATCGAGGAATACGCGGCGCTGGGCATCGACACCTTCGTGCTGTCCGGCTACCCGCACCTCGAAGAAGCGTACCGCTTCGCCGAGCTGGTTTTCCCGCTGCTGCCGCGCACCGTGCGGGAGAAGCTGCCGGGACAGGTGCTGTCCGGGCCGTTCGGCGAAGTGATGGCCACCGGCATCGTGCCGCGTGCGTCGCAGAGCTAGCGCGGGGGGGTCTCAAGATGTCTCAATCGAAACGCATTTCCGTGCCGACCATCAACGCGCAGGCCATCGCCCCGTGGATCGTGCCGGTGCTGCTGATTGGCGTGTGGCAGGCGTCCTCGCAACTGGGGTGGCTGTCCAACCGCGTGCTGCCGGCGCCGCTGGCCGTGGTGGAGGCCGCGTGGTCGCTGGCCGCCTCCGGTGAGCTGTGGCGCCATGTCTGGGTCAGCACCTGGCGCGCGGTGGTCGGGCTGGCGGTGGGTGGCGGGCTGGGCCTCGTGCTCGGGCTGCTGACCGGCACCTTCCGCACCGCCGCCACGCTGCTCGACAGCACGCTCCAGATGGTGCGCAACATCCCCACGCTGGCGCTGATTCCGCTGGTGATCCTCTGGTTTGGCATCGACGAGACCGCCAAGCTGTTCCTGGTGGCGCTGGGTGTGTTCTTCCCGGTCTACCTGAATACCTACCACGGCATTCGCGCGGTGGACCCGGGGCTGGTGGAGATGGCGCGCAGCTACGGCTTGTCCGGCTGGCGGCTGTACCGCGAGGTGATCCTGCCCGGCGCGCTGCCGAACATCCTGGTGGGTGTGCGGTTCTCGCTCGGCCTGATGTGGGTGATTCTGATCGTTGCCGAGACGATCTCTGCGCAGTCAGGTATCGGCTATATGACGATGAACGCGCGCGAGTTCCTGCAGACCGATGTGGTGCTGGTGGGCATCCTGCTCTACGCGCTGCTCGGCAAGCTGGCGGACGTGCTGTCGCGCGCGCTGGAGCGCTTCTGGCTGCGCTGGCATCCGGGCTACCAGTCCGCCTGAACGCGGCATGACAACGAACAAGGAGTCGACGATGCATACCCATCCGGTGGAACAAGCGGCGCTGGCCTACCTCGACGCAGGGCTGGCCGCCCGCGCCCCGACGCGGCCGGTGACGCGCGATACCCGACCTTCAGGGGGGGTGTCCCTGCGCGTGGAGCAGGTTGTCAAGCGCTACAACGGGCGGGAGGTGCTGCACGGCATCGACCTGCAGGCGCAGCCGGGCGAGTTCGTGGCCATCGTCGGACGTAGCGGCTGCGGCAAGAGCACGCTGCTGCGGCTGGTGGCGGGGCTGGAGGCGGCCGATGGCGGCGCCGTCACCATCGACACCAGCGAAGCCAAGGCAGGCAAGGCGGTGCGCGAGGACATCCGCGTGATGTTCCAGGACGCGCGCCTGCTGCCGTGGAAGCGCGTGCTGGACAACGTGGCGCTGGGCCTGCCGCGCACGCGCCGCGACGACGCGGCCAACGTGCTGGCCCAGGTGGGGCTGGCCGAGCGTGCCGGCGAATGGCCCGCGCGGCTCTCCGGCGGCCAGCGGCAGCGCGTGGCACTGGCGCGGGCGCTGGTCCATCATCCGCGCCTGCTGTTGCTCGATGAGCCGCTCGGCGCGCTGGACGCGCTGACGCGCATCGAGATGCAGGGGCTGATCGAGTCCCTGTGGCGCCGGCTCGGCTTCACGGCACTGCTGGTTACGCACGATGTGTCCGAGGCGATTGCGCTGGCCGACCGCGTGGTGCTGATCGAGGACGGCCGCATCGCGCTGGACCAGCGCGTGGACCTGCCCCGGCCCCGCCAACGCGGCGCGGCGGCGTTTGCGGAACTGGAGGCGGCGGTGCTCGACCGCGTGATGCGGAAGGCAGAGCCGACGCACGTGGTGTTTGACGCGCCCACCCTCTCCCCCGACCCCTCTCCCGCAAGCGGGCGAGGGGAGACCACATTCAGCATTTGAAATGCCTCTCTTTCTCCCCTCTCCTTCCGGGAGAGGGGCGGGGGAGAGGGTAGGCGCATGCCATCCCGCTGCGGCCACAAACTTCGTCTCCCCTTTATCGGACGACCTTCTATCATGATCCATCAGGCCATCCACACACCGGCGTTGCCGGCGGAGTTGCCATGACCCTTTCGACGCAAGCCCTGTCTTCGTCGGCCAGCCCGCTGGCCACCTATCTCGACACCCTGCCGCGTGAGCCGGTGCCGGGGCGCGAGCTGTGGCGCGATGCGCGCGGGCAGGTGCAGGGCCAGTACTTCAACTGCTCGCTGACCAGCGCGTTCGAGCCGCTGGTGACGCTGGCGGCGCGCGAGGTGGTGGCCCATGAGGGCTCCATCCGCACCTATGCCGAGGACGGCGTGGGGCTGGCGGCGTGGAAGCTGTTCGCGATGGCGGCGGACGATGCCTCGCTGGTCTCGCTGGACCGCCTGTCGCGGCTGGTGCACGCCATCAACTACTTCGCGGCCGATGGTTCCCATCAGCTTGTCTTGAATGTTCACAATCGGCTGCTGGCCGCCGTGGCGGACGACCACGGCGCGGCGTTCCGGCGCGCGCTGGAGTCGCTGGGGCTGCCGATCGATCGTTTCGTGATCCAGGTGCCGGCTAGCGCCAATGATGACCTGCCGCTGCTGCTGCACGTGGTGGGCAACTACCGGCGCAACGGCTTCAAGGTGAGCCTGCAGGCATCGGACCCGGCCGAGGCCGGTGCGCTGATGGCGCACGCGCTGCCGGACTGGCTCAAGCTCGACATGCGCCGCACCTGGACCGACCGCCAGCTATCCGGCCTCCGTGCGAGCGCCGATACCGCCGGCGTGACGCTGATCGGCCGCCGCCTGCAGGACGACGTGGCCGTGGCGCGGCTGCAGGACGCGGGCATCGCGCTGGGGCAGGGCGTGGCTGTGGCCGGGGAGCCGGTGTCGGCACGTCACTTGCATGCAACGGAACATTCATCGACTGCCGCGCCAAGGGAGCCCGCATGACTGCATCGATCGCTTCGTTGTCTGCGTTGTTGCCGGATAGCAAGGCCGCGCCGCGCCTGGCGGTGCCGCGCGGCTTGCAGATCCTGACCGTGCCCGGGCTCCACGGCAGTGGGCCGGCCCACTGGCAGAGCCGTTGGGAAGCGAAGTTTCCGGACTGGCAGCGCATCGATCAGCATGATTGGGGGCGCCCCAGCCTGCCGCTCTGGGCGGAACGGGTCTCGGAAGGCATCTCGCGCGCCCAGCGCGTGGCGCCGCGCGGGGCGGTACTCGTCGCGCACAGTTTCGGGTGCCTGGCCACGCTGCGCCAGGCGGTGCTGGACCCGGCCGGCGTGGCGGGCGTGCTGCTGGTGGCCCCGGCCGACCCGGACAAATTCGGCGTGGCCTCGCTGCTACCGACCTCCCGGCTGCCGTTTCCGACGATTCTCGTCGCCAGCCGCAACGATCCATGGATGCACCAGCGCACCGCCTTCTGCTGGGGCACGCTGTGGGGCAGCGAGCTGGTCGATGCCGGCCATCTCGGTCATATCAATGCCGATTCGGGGTTGGACGAGTGGCCAGAAGGGCAGGCCTTACTCGCCACTTTGCTGCAAAGAATTGAGTCCGATGGACGAATTTTGGCGTCAGGTGACGGGTCAGACACCTGGGATGCCTCCGCCGAGGTCAGTCCGACCGTCCCTTATATTTAAAACGATTAAAGAAATTCGTAAAGATTCGTTCTGTTTATAAGGGCGCATCTGCAAAATTTGTCTCGTACACCGGCGCCTTATGCGCCGGCTTCATAAGACGAGACGACATGCCCCCATCGATCACCCTGGCGGCCCCCGCGCCCACCGACGCGCCGCGTCGGCCGGCCCGCTCCGGCACGCAACGGTTTACCGTGCTGCCCGGCTTCGGCCTGTCCCTGGGTTTCACCATCTTCTATCTGACGCTGATCGTCCTGATCCCGCTGTCGGCCACGTTCCTGAAGACGTTCACGATGACGTGGGACGCGTTCTGGACCACGGTGACCGCGCCGCGCGTGGTGGCATCCTATCAGTTGAGCTTTGGCGCCTCGCTGGTGGCGGCCATCATCAATACCGTGTTCGGACTGGTGGTGGCGTGGGTGCTGGTGCGCTACCGCTTTCCGGGCAAGCGCCTGATCGACGCGCTGGTGGACCTGCCGTTCGCACTGCCCACCGCCGTGGCCGGTATCGCGCTGACGGCGCTGTTCGCGGGCAATGGCTGGATCGGCAAGTATCTGGAGCCCCTCGGCATCAAGGTGGCGTTTACGCCACTTGGTGTGGTGGTGGCGCTGACCTTCATCGGCCTGCCGTTCGTCGTGCGCACGGTGCAGCCGGTGCTGGAAGACGTGGAGCGTGAGCTTGAGGAAGCCGCTGCCAGCCTGGGCGCCTCGCGGCTCCAGACCTTCTGGCGCGTGATCCTGCCGGCCATCCTGCCGGCGCTGCTGACCGGCTTCGCGCTGTCGTTCGCCCGGGCCACGGGCGAGTACGGCTCGGTGGTGTTCATCTCCGGCAACATGCCGATGGTGTCCGAGATTGCCCCGCTGATGATTTATTCGAAGCTGGAGCAGTACGACTACGCCGGCGCCACTGCCGTGGCGGTGGTGATGCTGGTGATCTCGTTCGGGCTGCTGCTGTTGATCAACCTGTTGCAGGCGTGGACGCGCCGTTCCCAGTCGGGCCGCCGCGCTGCTGCGTTGCCTGACGGCAATCCGGAGGCGAACTGACATGGCCGGCGCAATTTCCCGACTCGGCGCCAACACCGGCGCCCCGCACCGCCACGACGCCACCGGCGAAGCCCCGTGGGTGCGCTACACCCTGATCACGGTGGCGGTGCTGTTCCTCGGCCTGTTCCTGTTCATCCCGCTGGCTTCGGTGTTCTACGAGGCGCTGAAGAAGGGCGTCGATACCTACTTCGCCGCGCTCGTGGAGCCGGACGCCGTTTCGGCGATCCAGCTCACGCTGCTGGTGGCCGTCATCGCCGTGCCGCTGAACGTGGTGTTCGGCGTGGCCGCCGCCTGGGCCATCGCCAAGTTCGAATTCCGGGGCAAGCAGCTGCTGACCACGCTGATCGACCTGCCGTTCTCGGTCTCGCCGGTTATCTCGGGCTTGATCTACGTGCTGATGTTCGGCGCGCAGGGCTGGTTCGGCCCGTGGCTGGAGGCGCACGATATCAAGATCATGTTCGCGGTGCCGGGCATTGTGCTGGCGACGATCTTCGTCACCTTCCCGTTCGTGGCGCGCGAGCTGATTCCGCTGATGCAGGCCCAGGGCAGCGAGGAAGAGGAGGCCGCCATCGTGCTGGGCGCCTCCGGCTGGCAGACCTTCCGGCACATCACGCTGCCGAACATCCGCTGGGGCCTGCTGTATGGCGTGATCCTGTGCAATGCGCGGGCGATGGGCGAGTTCGGCGCGGTGTCGGTGGTCTCGGGCCATATCCGCGGCCTGACCAACACCATGCCGCTGCACGTGGAAATTCTTTACAACGAGTACAACTTCGCGGCCGCGTTCGCGGTGGCGTCGCTGCTGACGCTGCTGGCGCTGGTCACGCTGGGCATCAAGACGCTGGTGGAACTCCGCGCCAGCAAGGAACATCAGGACGAGGGCGCGAGCCGCCCCGCGCCGACACTGCAAGGGCAGCCATCATGAGCATTCAGGTCAGGAACGTACAGAAGCATTTCGGCGATTTCGTCGCGCTGGACAACGTCTCGCTCGATTTCGACGAAGGCGAGCTGACCGCGCTGCTGGGGCCCTCGGGCTGCGGCAAGACCACGCTGCTGCGCATCATCGCCGGGCTGGAGCGCGCCGATGCGGGCCAGGTGGTGCTGGGCGGGCAGGACGCCTCCGCGCAGCACGTGCGCCAGCGCAACGTCGGCTTCGTGTTCCAGCATTACGCGCTGTTCAAGCACATGAGCGTGTTCGAGAACGTGGCCTTCGGCCTGCGCGTGAAGCCGCGCGCCGAGCGGCCTTCGGAGGCGAAGATCCGCGAGAAGGTGAAGTCGCTGCTGGAGCTGGTGCAGCTCGACTGGCTGGCCGACCGCTACCCGGCGCAACTCTCGGGCGGGCAGCGTCAGCGGATTGCGCTGGCCCGCGCGCTGGCCGTGGAGCCGCGCGTGCTGCTGCTCGACGAGCCGTTCGGCGCGCTGGATGCCAAGGTGCGCAAGGAACTGCGCCGCTGGCTGCGCCGCCTGCACGATGAACTGCACGTGACCAGCGTCTTCGTCACGCACGACCAGGAAGAGGCGCTGGAAGTGGCCGACCAGGTGGTGCTGATGAACCACGGCCGCGTGGAGCAGTTCGGCACGCCCGAGGCGGTCTACAACCATCCGGCCACGCCATTCGTGTTCGGCTTCCTCGGCAATGTGAACCTGTTCCATGGCCGGCTGGAGGTGGGCGATACCGGCGGGCTGCTGCACACGGGCGATTCGGTGCTGCCCGTGGTGGGCAGCGGCCACGAGACCGCCGGCGACGCGGTGGCCTACGTCCGCCCGCATGACCTGGACGTGGAGCGCTACGCGCCGGGCACCGATGGCATCGCCGTCACGCTGCGCCGCGCGCTGACGCTGGGCCCGGTGGCCCAGCTCGAACTGGAACGCGAGGACAACCAGGACGTGATCGAGGTGGCGCTGCCGCTCGAACGCTTCCGCCATGCGGGCTTCCGGGAAGGCGAGTTGCTGGCGGTGCGTCCGCGCCAGTTGCGCGTCTTCACGGCCGGCACCCGTAACTGATCGCCCCCTATAAACAGAGCACCCAGGAGCGCCCCCATGAACTTCCAGCAACTGAGATCGATCCGCGAGGCGGTGCGCCGTCAGTTCAACCTGACGGAAGTGGCCAATGCGCTCTATACGTCACAACCGGGCGTGTCGCGCCAGATTCGCGAACTCGAGGAAGAACTCGGCGTGGAGATCTTCGAACGCTACGGCAAGCGGCTGACCGGGCTGACCGAGCCGGGCCGCGAGATCGTCCGCATCGTCGAACGGCTATTGCTCGAGGCCGAGAACCTGCGCCAGGCCGGCGATGAGTTCGCGGGCCGCCATACCGGCCGCCTGACCGTGGCCACGACCCACACGCAGGCGCGCTATGCGCTGCCGAAGGTGGTGCAGAGCTTCCGCCGCGAATATCCCCATGTGACGCTGGCGCTGCAGGAGGCGTCGCCGTCCCATATCGTCGAATTGCTGCTGACCGGGCAGGCCGACATCGGCATCGCCACGGAGGCCGTGGCCAACGAGGCCGGGCTGACCTCGTTCGAGGCCTATAGCTGGCAGCACGTGCTGGTGGTCTCGCCCGAGCATCCGCTGACGCGGCTGCCCGAGCCGACGCTGGAGGACATCGCCAATTTCCCGATCATCACCTACGACGCCGGTTTCACCGGGCGCCGCAAGATCGACGGGGCGTTTGCCGATGCCGGTCTCCAGCCGGAAATCGTGCTGACGGCAATGGATGCCGACGTGATCAAGACCTATGCCGAGCTGGACCTGGGCGTGGGGATCATCGCCTCGATGGCCTACGACGCCCGCAAGGACGCCGGCCTGGTGCGGATCTCCGCCGACCATCTGTTCGAGCCGAACACGACCAGCGTGGCCGTGCGGCGGGGCGCCTACCTGCGCGGCTACGCGCACGCGTTCATCAATATGTTCGCGCCGCATCTGTCGCGCGACACGGTGTCCACGGCGCTGGCCGAGAGCGTCAACCGTCCGGCGCTGGCCGCCTGATTCTGCGCGAACGGCTTTCAAACGGCCGTTCGCGGGTGTCGCCAACGACAGATCTCCCCAAAATCCCGCCTCCCGGTCGGCCCGGCGCACACTTCGCGCCGTGTGCCGCCGTTTCGTCGCACGATGCTTCCTTCCTCGCCGCGTCCGGCGTAAAGTGCCCTGACGCAGACCGCCTTTTAAGCAAATTGCGATAACAGGCGGATGCATGCTGCAGTGCATCATCAGAATGCCACGCGGCCATTGCCGTGAATCAACGAGGAGGGAAGACCATGCGGCAAATCCATGTCGCCGGGGACGGGTGCGTCATCCTGGCGGACGTCCGCCTATGAAGCGCTGCCTCTCCACCGCGCTGCCATCGCGGCTGAATATCCTTGGCCGCGACCTGCTGTTCGTGCTTTGCATGAACACGGTGATCGCCGTCAGCCTGAACTACGGCTTCCAGACGGGTGGCACCTTCGCGCACAACTTCCTCTATAGCCAGCTGATTGGCCTGTCGATCTGGGTCTTTATCGACGTGCCGCGCGTGCTGATCTGGTGGAACGACCGCCCGCGCCGCTGGCCGTTCATGTGCCTGGCCGTGGTGGCCGTGCCGCTGGGCGTGGTGCTCGGTAGCTGGGCCACGCGCGCGCTGCTGGGGCTGCCGGTCAAGTCGCAGGCCGAGACCGGCGACATGCTGCGCATGTGCCTGGTGGTGGGCATGCTGGCCTCGGCGAGCATGATCTATTTCTACTGGTCGCGCGAGAAGCTGGCCTACCTGGAACGGCAGGCCGCGCTGGACGCGCTCCAGCGCGAGGAATCCGAGAAGCAGCTCGTGCGCGCCCAGCTGATGGCGCTGCAGGCGCAGATCGAACCCCATTTCCTGTTCAACTCGCTGGCCAACCTCGACGGGCTGATCGCCACCGATCCGCGCGCGGCGCGGCAACTGCTGCAGCGGCTGATCGGCTTCCTGCGCATGTCGCTGCAACACACGCGGGCGGAGCAGTGCACGCTGAAGCAGGAGTTCGAGCTGCTGCGCAGCTATCTCGATATCCAGGGCATGCGCTTTGGCGCGCGGCTCGACTTCCAGATCGACCTGCCGCCGGCGCTGGCCGAGGCCGAGATTCCGCCGATGCTGATCCAGCCGCTGGTGGAGAACGCGGTGACGCACGGCATCGAGCCTTGCATGCGTGGCGGCAAGATCACGCTGTCTGCCCGGGAAGCCGGCGACGGCAGCGTGCAGGTCATCATCGCCGATACCGGCGTGGGCTTCTGCCAGGGCCACAGCAAGGGCTCGGGCATGGGTCTGACCCATGTGCGCGAGCGCCTGGCGCGGATTTTCGGCGCCACAGCCAGCATGCAGATGGAAGAAAACACCCCGCGCGGCGTGGTGGTGCGGGTGACGCTGCCGCTGGTACGGCGGACCGATCCCACGCTCGCCCCCGTGCGCGCTCCCGCGCAAGGCAGTGCGCCGGCCATGGCCGCGCCTGCCGTTTCCAGTTCCTGATTCCTTTCTGCCTCCCCGAGTCCGACCCCATGAGTCCGACCCTGCTGATCGCTGACGACGAACTGCTGCTGGCCCGCGTGCTGGCGTCCGAACTGGCCGGCCTCTGGCCCGAGGCGAATATCGTCGCCGTGGTCCATGACGGCGTGGCGGCGCTCGATGCCGCGCGCGAACATCGGCCCGACGTGGCCTTCCTCGACATCCGCATGCCCGGCATGAGCGGCATGGACGTGGCGCGCGAACTGATCGAGTTCGACGACCCGCCGCTGGTGGTCTTCGTCACCGCCTACGACCAGTTCGCGCTGGAAGCCTTCGAGCGCGCCGCCGTGGACTACGTGCTGAAGCCGGTGCAGCGCGAGCGGCTGGAGGCCACCGTCTGCCGGCTCAAGGCACGCATGGAGGCGCGGGACAGCAGCCACGAGACCCACGACGTGGGCGCGATGGTCGATGCAGACAAGCTCGCGCAACTGCTGCACCGGCTGGAGTCGCTCGAGAACCAGACCCCGACGCGTTCCGCCGGGCAGTATTTGCGCTTTATCAAGGCGCTGGTGGGGCAGGAGGTCCGCATCATCCCCGTGGACGAAGTGGTCTACCTCGAAGCCACCGACAAGTACGTGAACGTGGTCTCCACCAGCGGCGAGGCGCTGATCCGCACCAGCCTGCGCGAACTGGCGCAGCAGCTGGACCCGGACCGCTTCTGGCAGATCCATCGCGGCACGGTGGTCAATATCGACTGCGTGGCCAGCGCGATCACCCAGTCGCTGGGCCGGCTCTCGCTGCGGCTGCGCGACCGCGAGGAAGTGCTGCCGGTGGCTCGGCAGTACGCGCACCTGTTCAAGCAGATGTAAGGCGGCAGGCCGCCTCAATCCGCCATATTTCCTCTACCATGGCCGCTTCCCGAGTGGCTATTTTCCGAGGAGACGTCCTGATGCCCCGCGTTTTCGTCTACGGTACGCTGCGTGCCGGCGAGGTCAACGACCTGAACCGCGCGGCTGCGCGCCATGGCATTGCCGCGCCGATGCTGATCGGCACGGGCGTGCTGGCGGGCCGGCTGTATGACTTCGGCACCTATCCGGGGCTTGTGCCGGACGCGGCGGCCGGTCCGGTGACCGGCGATCTCTACGACATCCCCGACGCGCTGCTGCCCGTGCTCGACGAGATCGAGGAGGTCTACCCGGGTCAGGCCACGCTGTTCCTGCGCGAATCCTGCATCGTCGACTGCAACGGCGCGCCCATCGAATGTCTGCTGTATCCGGTGGCCGATGCTGCCGTGGCCGGGCTCGCCCGCATCGACAGCGGCGACTGGGTGGCCTACCGCAAGGCCCGCGACGGCGTGGCGGCCTGATCCAGACTTGTCACGTTTCAAACACCGTCGCGCGGCTCGCGGCGGTGCGGCGTTCGGCGTAGCATGGATCGACGATGACAGCACCGGCTGTCATCGCGCCATCCCCGGAGCCTGCCGCCGATGCCTGCCAGCCATCCCCTGCATATAGATACAGAGCGAGACGGGCCGCAGCCGTATCCCTATCCGGCCTGCCGCTTCCACGTCCAGTCCGGCGCCGTACGGCTGGCGGCAACGGCGTGGGGCGATCCCGCCAAGCCGGTGATCGTGCTGGTGCACGGCTACCCGGACAACAGCCACGTCTGGCAAGGCGTGGCGCAGGCGCTGGCCGACCGCTTCCATGTGATTGCGTACGACGTGCGCGGCGCTGGGGCCTCGGACGTGCCGCCGCGCGTGGATGACTACCGGCTGGAACGGCTCGCCGATGATTTCATCGCGGTCATCGACGCCGTGGCGCCAGATCGGCGCGTGCATCTGGTCGGCCACGACTGGGGATCGATCCAGGGCTGGGAATTCGTGACCGACCCGCGCCTCTACGGGCGCATCGCGTCGTTCACCTCGTGCTCGGGGCCATGCCTCGACCATGCCGCCAGCGCGCTGCGCACATCGGAGCGGCGCACGTGGGCGCAGCGGCGCGCCACGCTGCGGCAGGCGCTGGCCTCGTGGTACATCGTCTTCTTTCATATTCCCAAGCTGCCCGAATGGCACTGGCGCCTTTGGCTCGGGCGCGGCTGGACGCACTGGTTGCGCCATACCGAGGGGCTGTTCGCGCCGCCCAATCCCACGCAGACCGCCGATGGCATCCATGGCCTGCGGCTCTATCGCGCCAACTTCCGCGCCCGGCTGCGCGCCCCGCGCGAGCGCCGGGCCCATGCGCCGGTGCAGGTCATCGTGCCGTCGCTGGACCGCTACGTGCGTCCCGCGCTCACCGAGAACCTCGGCAAATGGGTGGCGGACCTCTGGCGCCGGCAGGTAGAGGCCCACCACTGGCTACCGCTGGCCCAGCCCCGGCGCATGGCGACGATGGTCAGCGAATTTGTCGACCATCTGGAAGGCGCGCCGGCGTCGCCGGACCTCGCAAAAGCCCGAGTGTCGTCCTCGGCTGCCAATATTTCATGATGTGGAAAGCTGTTTTGGTGCGCAAAAATACATGGGTGCGCGGCACAACGGGCATTTCTCATCATGAAAGATTGCGTGCCGCATCGTGAAAATTGTTTTTCAACATACTGATTATTAAGGAATAAAAATCTCTGCCTGACGATGAATGAGCGCTGTTGCGACGCGGGAAGCTTCCCTACACTCTTATATAAGACACATGACCTGAGACGCCAAAATCACGGCGACGCAGGGTGTCACAAGATCCGAAGCCAAGTACCCGAATTTTCGCCAACTACCCATCTGTCATCAGGAGAGTGAACATGACTTCCCGCCAACAACAAATCGACGCCCTGCAAAAAGACTGGGACACCAACCCCCGCTGGAAGGGCATTCAACGTCACTACACCGCCGAAGACGTGGTGCGCCTGCGCGGCTCGGTCCAGATCGAGCACACGCTGGCCCGCCGCGGCGCCGACAAGCTCTGGCATCTGCTGAACACCGAGCCGTTCGTCAACACGCTCGGCGCGCTGACCGGCAACCAGGCCATGCAACAGGTGAAGGCCGGCCTGAAGGCCATCTACCTGTCCGGCTGGCAAGTGGCCGGCGACGCCAACCTGGCCGGCGAGATGTACCCGGACCAGTCGCTGTACCCGGCCAACTCGGTGCCGATGGTGGTCAAGCGCATCAACAACACGTTCCAGCGCGCCGACCAGATCCAATGGAGCGAAGGCAAGGGTGACACCGACTTCTTCGCCCCGATCGTGGCCGATGCCGAAGCCGGTTTCGGTGGTGTGCTGAATGCGTTCGAACTGATGAAGTCGATGATCGACGCGGGCGCCGCCGGCGTTCACTTCGAAGACCAGCTCGCCTCGGTGAAGAAGTGCGGCCACATGGGTGGCAAGGTGCTCGTGCCGACGCGTGAAGCCGTGGCCAAGCTGACGGCCGCGCGCCTGGCTGCCGACGTCTCGGGCACCCCGACGCTGGTGATCGCCCGGACCGACGCCGAAGCCGCCGACCTGCTGACCTCGGACGTGGACGAGCGCGACCAGCCGTTCCTGACCGGCGAGCGCACCGTGGAAGGCTTCTATCGCACCAAGCCGGGCATCGAGCAGTCCATCGCCCGTGCACTGGCCTACGCCGAAGTGGCTGACCTGGTGTGGTGCGAAACCGGCAAGCCGGACCTGGAGTTCGCCAAGAAGTTTGCCGAGGCCGTCCACGCCAAGTTCCCGGGCAAGATGCTGGCCTACAATTGCTCGCCGTCGTTCAACTGGAAGAAGAACCTCGACGACGCCACGATCGCCAAGTTCCAGAAGGAACTGGGCGCGATGGGCTACAAGTTCCAGTTCATCACGCTGGCTGGCTTCCACTCGCTGAACTACTCGATGTTCAACCTGGCCCACGGCTACGCCCGCAACCAGATGAGCGCGTTCGTGGAACTGCAGGAGAACGAGTTCGCCGCGGCCGAGAAGGGCTTCACCGCCGTCAAGCACCAGCGCGAAGTGGGCACCGGTTACTTCGACGCCGTGACGCAGGCCATCGAAGGCGGCCAGTCGTCGACGACCGCGCTGAAGGGCTCGACGGAAGACGAGCAGTTCTTCGACAAGAAGGTGGCCTGATACCTGGCTAGTCGTCGATAAGGCGACAAAACGCCGCGCCGTCCGGTAGGGGACGGCGCGGCGTTTGTCATTCCGGGGACGGCAGCCGGACTAGGGCTGCTGCGCCGGGATGCTGAATTCCTCGATCTCCAGCAGCGGCTGGAGGATGTGGCCCCATTCCTTGTCGACGTAACCACGCAGCTTGCCATCGGTTAGATAGTTGGCCACGGCGCCCAGTGCCAGCGAGTTGTCGAGGTACAGCGCGCAGTTGGATACGACGCCGGTCTGCACGTCGACACTGTCCATCAGGCCATATGTCGGATGGTTCAGGGTGGGGAAGTTGGTCGTCAGTTTGCGCATGGCGTCGATCACGGCTTCGGGCTCGTATTCGATCAGTGACAACACGGAGTAGGGCGATACCACCGGGCCGGCACGGGTGGACTCGCGCTGCCCCACCGGGCGGTAGCCGCCAGCCACGGACAGCGGCGGTGCGCCGTACTCGGTGTACCCGCCCGTGGCCGGAATGGTGGCGGGCGAGAAGCCCCAGTAGCCGAACTGGTCGAGCCCATACTGGATCTGCGCCTTGGCCATGTTCGGATGCGAGCGCGCCCAGCTATTGATGCCCCATTTCTGCTCGTTGATCATGATCGGCACGGCAAAGGTCTCGAACACGGAGCCGCCCCAGGTCGGGATGAAGGACCGGCCGCCGAAGCTGCGCGAGGCCTCGTAGACGCGCACGCCGTCATAGGTGCGGTACTTCGTCTGGTCGATGCTGCGCTCGGACCATTCCGGCACGCGGTCAAGGTGGAAGTACTGGCTGCGCGGCACATTGCCGAGCGCGATGGCCGCATAGCTGATCAGCCGCGTCTCGCTCATCAGGTCATAGGTGCTCCCCGAGTTCTGCTGCGTGGCGGGGTTGTAGTTGATGTAGAACTGCTGCTTCGCCGGGTCCAGCATGGTGTCGAAGCGCATCTGGGCGAGGATGGCGCCGGCCTGCGCGGCGAGTTCCGGGAAGGCCTGCTTGGCCATGGCCAGGCCGGTGGCCACCCAGGCGTTCTCGATGACACCCACGTCGCCGTCCGGCACGCCCGTGGTGCTGTTGAGCGAGCCGAGGAACAATCCGCCCGGTGCGCCCTTGTCCTTCGCCTGCTGCTGCAGCACGGCGATGGCGGGCAGCATGCGCGCCATGCGCTGGCTGGCGTCTTCCGGCGTGATCAGGCCCAGGTCCCGCGCAGCCACTACGTTCGAGATATACGAGGCAAGCTCGCCGATGAACATCCAGTTGACCGCGTTCATCTTGCCCTCGGCATTGACGCATGCCTTGTTCGACGGGAACGCCGGCTTGGTCTCCATCGCCTCGATGGACTTCCACAACGACGTCGCATAAATGCGAGCTTCGGCCTTCAGGGCGGCCTGCGGGTCGGGCTGGACGGGGACATCGGGCGCCACGTCGGAAGGGGGGACCTCGGTGGGTGTCGGGGCAGGGGTGGGGTTGGGGGGCGGTTGGGGCGTCGGGGTGGGCACCGGCGCAGCGCCGGTATCGACCTGCACCGGGTTGCCCGGCTGGGCCGGCGGGGCGACCGGCTCGTCGCTCCCGCCGCCTCCGCAGGCAACCAACAAGGCGCTGAGGCCGATGCAGATGGCTCGGTGAGCCAGCGGATGTGCGGATGAATCGAGTGCCATGATGCGCTCCGTGCGGGGAATGTTCTGATGAACCATTCTCGTCCGCGAGAGCGATCAAGATAATCGTAGTTCGTCCATTTTTAGCCCTGCTGCGCAGGCTCCGCCGGGATGCTGAATTCCTCGATCTCCAGCAGCGGCTGCAGCATGTGGCCCCATTCCTTGTCCACATAGCCGCGCAGCTTGCCATCGGTCAGGTAGTTGGTCACGGCGCCCAGCGCCCAACCGACGTTGCCGGCGAGCAGGCACTTGGAAACGGTGCCGTTTTCCACGTCGACACTGTCCATCAGGCCGTATTGCGAGTGGTTCAGCGTGGGGAAGTTGTCGAGCAGCTTCTTCATGTTGGCCATCACCGCCTCGGGGTCCTCCTCGATCAACAGCAGGACCGAGTAGAGCGACACCACCGGGCCGGCACGGGTCGCCACGCGTTGCCCGCGCGGGTTGTAGCCGGAGCCGCCCAGCGAAGCCGGCGGCGTGCCGTACTCGGTGTATCCGGCGTTGGCCGGCACGGAAGCGGGCGAAAAGCCCCAGTAGCCAAAGGTGTCGAGGCCGTACTTGATCTGCGTCTTGGCCATGTTCGGATGCGAGCGCCCCCAGCTGTTGGGGCCCCATTTGGATTCGGAAATCACCACGGGCACCGCGAACGATTCGAACACGGAGCCGCCGTTGGTCGGCATGAAATGCCGGCCGTCATAGGAGCGGGTGCCTTCATATACCCGGACGCCCTCGTAGGTGCGGAACTTCGCCGGGTCCTGCGAGCGCTCGGCCCAGGTCGGTACGCGGCCGATGTTGAAATACTGGCTGCGCGGCACGGTTCCGAGGGCGATGCCCACATAGGCCAGCAGCCGTGTCTCGCCGAGCAGGCCGTAGGTCATCCCCGAATATGTCTGCGTCTTGGGATTGAAGGAGATCTCGTATTGCTGTTTTTGCGGATGCACCATGGTCTCGAAGCGCATCTGGCCGAGGATGGCGCCAGCCTGCGCGGCGAGCTCGGGGTACGCCTGTTTGGCCATGGCGAGGCTGACCGCCAGCCAGGCATTCTCGATCGAACCCACATCGCCGGAGGGTACGGCCGTCCGGTTGTCCGTGGTGCCATGGAACAGGCCGCCGGGCGCGCCATTCTGCCGGGCTGTTGCTTGCAGCACGGCGAGGGAGTCCAGATGGCGCGCCACGCGCCGCTGGGCTTCGGCGGCGTCCAGCAGGCCAAGATCACGCGCGGCAGTCACGTTCCAGATGAACTGGCCGAGGTTGCCGGTGAACACCCAGCCCACCGGGCTGGCCACGCCTTGCGCGTTCATGCAGGACTTGTTGACCGGCAGCGCGCGGCCAGGGTCCAGCGTTTCGGCGGACTTCCATAGGGCTTCGGCGTATACGCGAGCCTGCGTTTTCAGAATGGCGTCCCGAGCGATTGGCTCGGGCACCGTGGGTGGTGCCGGCTCGGGAACGGGCGGGGTAGGCTGAGGCGCGGGCGTTACCGGTGTCTCCGGCGTTGGGGCTGGCGGCATCGGCGCCGGTGGCTCCGGCATCGCGGGCGTCGGCTCGGGTGGGACGCTGGGGGGCAGCGGGGCGGGGCCCGCCTCCGGTTGGGTCACGGAGATGTCCGTGTTAATGGGTTCGGACTCGTCACCACCGCCACCACAGGCGGCCAGCAACGCACTTACGCCAAGACAGATTGCTCGGCGGGCCAGGGGCCGGACGCAAAGATCGAGTGCCATGATGCTTTTCTCAGTTGAAGATCGATGGCGGAATTCTCGTCAACGGCAGAGGTCAGGAAAATCGCAGTTCGTCCAATTCCTAGTGGCAATCGGAACAATGCTGGCGTAATTGCGATGCGGCTGAGACGTATGAAACAACAAGGCCGCGCATGTTGCCGTGCGCGGCCTTGTTTAGAACTGACGTAAAAGAAGGCGCTATTCAGCGCGTCATCGATAGACGATGACCGGGATGTCGGTGTGGGTCAGGACCTTCTGCGTTTCACTGCCAAGCAGCAGGCCGGACAGTCCGCGCCGGCCGTGCGAAGCCATGAAGATCACGTCGCAGCCATGGCGTTCGGCCGCGTCGATGATGCCGAGGTAGGGCACCGCGAAGGTGGTCATGTCGGCGTCGAACGGCAGGCCATCGGCCACGGCGGCGGTCTCGATCTCCTTCAGGTAGAGCCGCGCCTGATTCTCAATCCGGTCCCGGAAGGCTTGCGGGGCCTCCACGACAATCTCGCTAAACGGCGTGTAGGGGTATTCCTCCAGACAGACATAGGCGGTGACCCGGGCCCCAATCGCCTTGGCCAGCTCCAGGCCGCCATTGATGGCCTTTTTGGAGAGTTCCGACCCGTCGGTGGGCAACAGGATGTGCTTGAACATGCCATACCTCCTTTCACGAATTTAAAGATTTCACGATAAGGCGGGGCAGGCCAGACGGCGCCTGTCTGATTGGATTGTAGTCAGTGTGAAGCAGTCGCCATTGCGGAATATCAATGTTTACAGTGGGTGAAACCACCTATGCCACGGCGGCGGACGCCTCGGCGGCGGCGCTGGTCGGCGCCTGCTCGGCGCGGCGCCAGTAGGCCGGGTTGCCGTAGGTGTGCTTCAGATGGTCGATGAACAGCCGTACGCGCAGCGGCAGGTGCTTGCGCTGGGGGAACACCGCGTGGATGCCGATGGGCGGCGCCTGGAAGTCGTCGAGCACGGTGACAAGCCGGCCGCTGGCGATTTCCTGGCCCACCTCCCACCAGGACCGCCACGCCAGCCCATGGCCTTCGAGGCACCACGCGTGCAGCACGGCGCCGTCGGTGCATTCCATATTGCCGCCCACCTTGACCGTGACCGCGCGCCCATCCTGCTGGAACACCCAGCCGCGCTGCACGTTGGCACTGGCGCCGAAAGCCAGGCAATTGTGGCGTGACAGGTCCTCCGGCAGCTTCGGCGTGCCGGCGCGGGCCAGATAGCCGGGGGAGGCCACCACCACGCGGCGGTTTTCCGCCAGGCGGATCGAGACGAGGCTGGAATCGGGCAGGTCACCGAGGCGGATGGCGCAGTCAAAGCCTTCGTTGACGAGATCGACCACCCGATCGGAGAGGTCGAGCGTAAGCGTCACGTCCGGGTGCGATTCGATGAACAGCGGCACCACCGGCGCCACATGCTTGCGGCCGAAGCCAGCCGGGGCGGTCACCCGCAGGTGGCCGCTGGCCTTGACGCCGCCGGCCGAGACGCTGGCCTCGGCGTTGTGCAGGTCGTTCAGGATGCGCTGGCAGTCCTCGAGGAAGGCGGAGCCTTCGAACGTCAGCGTGATCTTGCGTGTGGTGCGCACCAGCAGCTTCACGCCGAGCCGTTCTTCCAGCGCATCGATGCGACGCCCGATGATCGCCGGCGCCACGCCTTCGGCGGCGGCGGCAGCCGAGAGGCTGCCACGTGACGCGACCGATACAAAAGTCTCCAATTGCTTGAAATGATCCACGAAAGCTCGCCGGTTAATACACAGTCTTGTGCGGATCGGCCAAGATTAGTTGCCCAAAAGTAAAAGATCAAGTGACCCGGTGCGACTTTGCCGCACTGCAACGACTGACTACAATCGGATGCATTCAACGGTGTACAGGCCCATTCAGTCCCTCCATGAACAAGATCCGCGCGGTGGTGTTCGATGCCTACGGCACGCTGTTCGACGTGTATTCGGTCACGGCGCGCGCGGAGCAGTTGTTTCCTGGCAAGGGCGAGGCCCTGGCGCTGTTGTGGCGCGAGCGCCAGATCGATTACACGCGGTTGCGCACCATGGCCGCGCCAGACGGCGCGCTGTACAAGCCGTTCTGGGCGCTGACCGTGGATGCGCTGCGCTACGCCGCGGAGCGCCTCGGGCTGAAGCTGGACGAGGCCACCGAGGCGCAACTGCTCAAGGAGTACGCCTGCCTTTCGGCCTTCCCCGAGAACCTCGGCGCGCTCAAGCGGCTGCGCCGCGCGGGGCTGCCGCTGGGCATCCTGTCGAATGGCAACCCCGAGATGCTCGACATCTCGGTCAAGAGCGCAGGCATGCACGGGTTGTTCGACCATGTGCTGTCGGTCGATGCGGTGCGCCAGTACAAGACCGCGCCGGCCGCCTACGCGCTGGGGCCGCAGGCCTTCGACCTGCCCGCCGGGGACATCGCGTTCGTGTCCTCGAACGGCTGGGACGCGTGCGGCGCCACCTGGTATGGCTACAAGACTTTCTGGATCAACCGTGCCGGCCACCCGGCGGAGCGCCTGGACGTGGCGCCCACCGGCACCGGGCACGACATGAACGACCTGCTGGCCTTCCTCGCCGCCTCCGGCGTCGCGGTCTGACGGACGGGTCCACCCAACAACACACCATCGCACACACAGGAGAAGACTGATGGCTATCACGCTGCCCGCGGGCATGAAGATTACCGGCGACATCCTGCCGGCCTACGAAGACATCCTCACGCCGGAAGCCCTGGCCCTGGTCGACAAGCTGCATCGCGCCTTCGAGCCGCGCCGCCAGGAACTGCTGGCCGCCCGCGTGGCGCGCGCCAAGCGCCTGGATGCCGGCGAACTCCCGGACTTCCTGCCGGAGACCAAGAGCGTCCGCGAAGGCGAATGGAAGGTGGCACCGGTGCCGCAGGCGCTGGAGTGCCGTCGTGTGGAAATCACCGGTCCGGTGGAAGCCAAGATGGTGATCAACGCCTTCAACTCGGGCGCTGACAGCTACATGACGGACTTCGAGGACTCCAACACCCCGAACTGGCACAACCAGATGCAGGGTCAGGTGAACCTGAAGGCCGCCGTGCGCCGTACGCTGACGCTGGATTCCAACGGCAAGCACTACAAGCTCAACGACAAGATCGCCACGCTGCAGGTGCGCCCGCGCGGCTGGCACCTGGAAGAGAAGCACGTCACCATCGACGGCAAGCGCATCTCGGGCGGCATCTTCGACTTCGCACTGTTCCTGTTCCACAACGCCCGCGAGCAGATCGCGCGTGGCGCCGGCCCGTTCTTCTACCTGCCGAAGATGGAAAGCCACCTGGAGGCCCGCCTCTGGAACGACATCTTCGTGATGGCCCAGAACGAGATTGGCCTGCCGCAGGGCACGGTCAAGGCCACGGTGCTGATCGAGACCATCCTGGCCGCGTTCGAGATGGAGGAAATCCTCTATGAACTGCGCGACCACAGCGCTGGCCTGAACGCCGGCCGCTGGGACTACATCTTCTCGTGCATCAAGAAGTTCAAGGTGGACAAGGACTTCTGCCTGGCAGACCGCGCCAAGGTCACGATGACCGCGCCATTCATGCGCGCCTACGCGCTGCTGCTGCTGAAGACCTGCCACAAGCGCGGTGCGCCCGCGATTGGCGGCATGAGCGCCCTGATTCCGATCAAGAACGATCCGGAGAAGAACGCCATCGCCATGGAAGGCATCATCAGCGACAAGCGCCGTGACGCTACCGATGGCTACGACGGCGGCTGGGTGGCCCACCCGGGTCTGGTCGCGCCGGCGATGAAGGAATTTGTGGAAGTGCTCGGCGACAAGCCGAACCAGTTCGAGAAGCAGCGTCCGGACGTGAACGTGAAGGGCGCCGACCTGCTCGACTTCGAGCCCGAGGCCCCGATCACCGAGCACGGCCTGCGCATGAACATCAACGTGGGCATCCATTACCTGGGCGCCTGGCTGGCCGGCAACGGCTGCGTGCCGATCCACAACCTGATGGAAGATGCCGCCACGGCCGAGATCTCGCGCTCGCAGGTTTGGCAATGGATCCGCTCGCCGAAGGGCAAGCTGGAAGACGGCCGCAAGGTGACCGCCGAGCTGGTGCGCGCGCTGATTCCGGAAGAACTGGCCAAGGTGAAGGCACTCGTGGGTGGCGATACCAGCACTTATGATCGCGCCGCGCAGATCTTCGAGGAAATGTCGACGTCGGAAGACTTCGCCGAATTCCTGACGCTGCCGCTGTACGAGGAAGTCTGAGTTTCTTCAGGCTTGCAATGAAAAACCCCACGGTTCGCGCCGTGGGGTTTTTTGTTTGTGGCTGGCTCGTGGGTCAGGGGCCCGCCACGGCGCCGTAGCCCTGGCCCCGCCATTCGATGAAGCACAGGCCATGGCCGAACGGGTCGGACAGGCGGGCCTGCCGGCCCCAGTCGAAGTCCTGCGGCCAGTCCTCGATCTCAGCGCCGGCGCCCAGCGCGCGCTCGATGGCCGCTTCGAGGTTTTCCACCACGAAGTCCAGGTGCACGGGGGTCCAGTGCCGCGCGTAGTCGCGCCGCGCATCGGCCCGCGCCGTGGCCACCGTGCCGGCCTCCTTGGCCAGCAGGTAGATCGGCGCGCAGGCGCCGTGCATTTCCGCCACGCTGTTGTCGAACAGCCGGCGGCCCAGCCGCAATCCCAGTCCTGCTTCGTAGAAGCCGATGCCGTGTTCGAGGTCATCGACGTCGATATTGATCAGCAACTCCATGCCAGCCTCCTGCTTCATGAGCGTTCTCGGGCGTGGCGGCGGCCAGTGTCGGTTCGTGCTTTCCGCTTCTGTCCGCTCCTGACGGCTCCTGACGCCTTCCTTGCCCGGGCCAGCATTGTGCGCCGGCACTCCTGACAAGAGCTGTCAGGAGTGATGCCAGTCCGGACAGGATCATCGATGCGCTGCATGGCGGCTATGAGATGACTCTGAAAACGAAAGCGCGGACCGCCGCGGCGCGCAAGGAGCCTTCATAATATGGACATTCACGAGATTGGAGAGTCAAGTTGCGTTTTGAACACCTGGTGGAGATCAATGACCCAGGCAATCCCACGCTGGAGCCGCTGACCGCTGAACAGCTGTGGCAGGGCCTGGTGCTGCGGGCCGAGTCGCCCGAGTTGTTCGTCCTGGGGCTGGAGCGCGCCGAGGTATTGGCGCGGGGCGATGGCTGGCTGGACCGCGTGCTGCATTTCGGAAAGACGTCGATACAGGACCGCGTGGTATTCGAGCCACGGCGCGCGGTGCGCTATGAGACTGCGGCCACGGCCGAGCATGCCGGCGGCAGGCTGTCGATGAGCATCGAGACCCCCGCGCCGGGCGCGCTGCTGGTGCGTTTCATCTATGAAACGACCCTGCCCGACACGGATGACAGCGGCGACGACCGCTATGCGGAGATCGTCAAGTCGGCATACCACGAGGCGGACCTCGACACGGTGCGCAAGATCCGGGAGATCGCTCACACCGGGCGGCTCGGGTGACGGGCTCGCAGCCGGCCGGCGGGCCGACACGCGCCGTGCTGCGCGCCCGCTATGGCGAGCGCCTGCGCTGGCTGATCCTGGTCACGCTGATGCTGGGCACGATGTCGTCCATCGTGTCCTCGACCATCGTCAACGTGGCCGTGCCGGACCTGAGCCGGCATTTCCACCTGGGCCAGGAGCGCGCGCAGTGGGTGGCGGCCAGTTTCATGATCGCCATGACGCTGTCGATGCTGCTCACGCCGTGGCTGCTGAACCGATTCGGGCTGCGCCGCACCTTCGTCGGCAGCCTGTTGCTGCTGGGCGCGGGCGGGCTGATTGGCGGGTTTTCGCCCACCTTCGGCGTGATGCTGGCCATGCGCGTGGCCGAGGGCATCGCGGCCGGCATCATGCAGCCGCTGCCCAATATTTTCATCCTGCGCGTGTTCGAAGAACGCGAGCAGGGCAAGGCGCTGAGCCTGTTCGGCTTCGGCGTGGTGCTGGCGCCAGCCATCGGCCCAAGCGTGGGCGGCTTCCTCGTGGAGACCTTCGGCTGGCGCTCGATCTTCTTCGTGGTGGTGCCGCTGACCCTCATCGGCCTGTGGATGGCGCGCCGCTATATGGCCGTGGACTCGGCGATGATCGGCGAGCGGAAGGCACTCGACTGGCGCGGGCTGGCGCTGGCCGGCGTGGCCACGGTGACGCTGCTCAACGGGCTGGTGGAAATGCGCGAGAACGTGCCGGCCGGACTGGCGCTGGCCGGGCTGGGCGTCTTGCTGCTGGCGGGCTTTGTGGTCTGGCAGCTGCGCGCGCCCGAGCCGCTGATGGATATGCGGCTCTACAGCTACCGCCAGTTCTCGGCCGGGGCCGTGGTGGCGTTTATCTATGGCGCCGGGCTGTTCGGTTCCACCTACCTGCTGCCGGTCTACATGCAGATGGCGCTGGCCTATACGCCGTCGCAGGCGGGCATCGTGCTGATGCCGGCCGGCATTGTGCTGGCGGTGACGATTGCGGTGGCGGGGCGGATGACCAATTACATCTTGCCGCACCGGCAGGTGTCGTTCGGGCTGGCGCTGCTGGCGGCGTCGTTCCTGCTGATGGCCACCGGGTCGATGGCCACGCCTTACCTGCTGCTGGTGCTCTATGCGGTGATTGGGCGGATCGGGCTCGGCTCGATCCTGCCGTCGCTGACGCTCGGGTCGATGCGCGGGGTGGATTTCTCGCTGATCGCCCAAGGCTCGAGCTGCATCAATTTCCTGCGGCAGCTTGGCGGGGCGATCGGGGTGAGTCTGGCGGGGGTGGGGCTGCAGTGGCGGCTGGCGGAGCACGGCGCGGTGCTCGGGCCGGGTGGCGATCCGGTCGCCCGGATCGCGGCATTCGATGAGACCTTCCTGGCCGTGGGCGTGGTGATCGCCACGGCGATCCTGGCCGCGTGGCGTATCCGGCCGAAGCCGATGCCGGTCGGGGCAGGGGCCTAGCGGCGGCTTAGCTGGCGGTGCCGGCCAGCAGTTCGCCGACCAGTTCGACGTATTTCTGCTTGGCGTCGTCCTGGCTGGTGCCCTTGAGGGCTTCCCAGGCTTCGAACTTGTAGCGGCCGACGAAGTCGGTCATGCCGGGCTTGTCGCCCTGGGCGTCGCCCTCGGCACCCTGCTTGTAAAGCGCGTAGAGGCGCAGCAGCGTCATATTGTTGGGACGCTCGCTCAGGGTCTTGACGTCGATTAGGGCCTGGTCGAAGCGGGCCTGCAGGTCGCTCATGGTGTCTCCGGGTAATGAGTGGGCGTAGAAGTGCGATGATAGCCGCCGCGCCGCGCCGTTTGCGGCGGAAAAACCGAAGAAGCCTTCGGTCCGCGCGCGGCGGCACGGTCTGTCGCGCACGGTGCCGGCGTGCCTGCCAATACAGCTTTGGCCGCGCTCCGGATACAATCGCGCCATGTCCTGGATTCTTGCTGTCGAGACCTCCACCGAGTGGTGCTCCGTCGCACTGGGGCGCGCCGCCACTGACGGCGCCCTCGAGTGTTTCTCCCGCCATGAGCATACGGGCGCGCGGTCGTCTGCGCGCGTGCTGCCGGCCGTGGCCGAAGTGCTGGCCGAGGCCGGCATCACGCTGGCCGACTGTGCCGCCATCGCGTTTGGCGCCGGCCCCGGCTCGTTCACTGGCCTGCGTACCGCCTGCGGCGTGGCCCAAGGGCTCGCCTTCGGCGCTGATCTGCCGGTAATTCCCATCAATGTACTGACGATGTGCGCGGAAAGCGTCCGATCCGGCACTTCATCGTTGCCGGCGGACACGCGCGTGCTGGTTGCGCTCGACGCCCGCATGGACGAGACCTATGCCGCCACGTTCCGCTGGGACGCCGCCGCAATGGAGTGGTCGATGGAGGGCCCGGTGCAGGTGGGACCGCCCGAAGCCGTGGCGCAGCCCGATGGCGCGTTCTGGCTCGCCGGCAATGGTTCGACCGTGTTTGGTGAACGGCTCCAGGTGGCCGCGCAGGCCGGCCGCGTAATGCCCGAAGCCATGCCGGACGCCCGCGCCGCGGTGGCCATCGGCCTGCGGGCGCTGGCGCGCGGCGAGACCATCGACGCTGCCGACGCCATGCCGATCTATGTGCGCAACAAGGTTGCCCACACCATCGTGGAGCGCGAGGCGATTGCCGCCGAGAAAGCCGCCAAGGCAGCGAAGGCCGCCGCAGGGGAGGCCGCGTGAGCGCCGCGCTGCTGCCCGAGTCGCCCCAATGGCCGGCCGTGCCGGTCATGCCCGAGCTGGGCGATGGCTGGACGCTCGGCCGCATGAGCGCGCTGGACCTGCACGCCGTGGCCGATATCGAGCAGCGCGCCTACAGCCATCCCTGGACGCGCGGCAATTTTGAGAATTCCCTGAAATCGGGCCATATCGGCCTGACGCTCCGTGATCCAGCCAATACGCTGGTCGGCTATGCCGTGTTGATGCCGGTGGTCGACGAAATGCACCTGCTCAATATCACCGTGGACCCGCGCCGGCAGCGGCAGGGCCATGGCCGGCTGCTGCTGGCCGTGGCGCTGGCCACCGCCCATGCCCACAACCTCGGCACCATGCTGCTGGAAGTGCGCCCGTCCAATGTGGGCGCGCTGACGCTGTACGAGGAAGCCGGGTTTGCCGAGATCGGCCGCCGCAAGGGCTACTATCCGGCCACGGCCAATGGGCGCGAAGACGCGCTCGTGCTGCGCCGGGCCTGGCACGAAGGCAAGGAGTCCGCATGAATCGCCGCGCGCAGTTCCTCGAAGTGCTCGGCATCCCGTCGGAATGGGTGCCGCGCCGGTTGGCTGGGGCGCCTGTAGAGGCCGAAGCCGACGTCGAGGTCGAAATCGAGGTCGCCACGGTAGCCGTGGCCGAAATCGAACCCGAAGTCGACGTGGTGATGACCACCCCGGCCGCCACCCCGCGCCCCGTGGTGATCGAAGCCCTGTCGCCGCCGCCGCAACCCGCCGTGCAGGATGAGGCCGCTCTGGCCCGGGACGCCGCCATCGCCGCCATGGACTGGGCCGCGCTGGAAGCCGCCGTGGCCGAGTGCACCGCCTGCGGCCTGAGCGACACCCGCACCAATACGGTCCTCGGCGTGGGCGACCGCCGCGCCGAATGGATGCTAGTGGGCGAGGCCCCGGGCGAGAACGAAGACCTGCAGGGCGAGCCGTTCGTCGGCCAGGCCGGCAAGCTGCTCGACAACATGCTCGGCGCGCTGGGCCTTGCGCGCGACCGCAATGTCTTTATCGCCAATGTGCTGAAGTGCCGCCCGCCCGGCAATCGCAATCCGGAGGCGGAGGAGGTGGCGCACTGCGAGCCGTTCCTGCGCCGCCAGATCGCGCTGATCCGGCCGAAGGTGATCGTGGTGCTGGGGCGTTTCGCGGCGCAGTCGCTGCTGCGCTCGACGACGCCCATCGGCAAGCTGCGCGGCACCGTGCACCAGTACGAGGGGATTCCCGTGGTGGTGACCTATCATCCGGCCTACCTGCTGCGCACGCTGACCGACAAGGCGCGCGCATGGGAAGACCTGTGTCTGGCCCGCGAGGTACACGACCGTGCGGGAGCTGAAGCCTGATCCCGCGCAGGCCATCCGCCCGGGCGGGCCGGTAGCAGCCGGCGCCGACGGGCCGGCGCCCCTGTGGCGCACCGCCGCGTCCCAGCGCGTGCGCGATCTCGCGTGGTGCTCGCTCTCGCCGCCGCTGCTCTCGCACCTGCCGGCTGGCTACGGCGCCGGCGCCGCGTTGGCCTACTGGCCGCCCGGCGCGCAGGCCGCGTGGCAGCGCTGGCTGGAGCGCGCCGACCCCGCCACACTTCCCGAAACCATCGCCGAACTGAGCGGCCACCCGGACCCCACGGGTAGCCGCAGCCTGCGCCTGGGCCGCCATGCCGAGCGGCTGCTCCACTTCGCGTTGCATCGGGCCGATGGGATCGAACTCGTCGCCGCCAATGTGCCGATCCGGCGCGCCAACGGCCATGGCATCCAGACGCTGGGCGAGCTGGACGTGATCTGGCGCGACCCCGCCAGCGCGCAGACCGTGCACTGGGAGATGGCGGCCAAGTTCTACCTGATGGTGGATGGGCAGCCGGGCACGCCGCCCGACCGCCGCAACTTCGTCGGCCCCAATCTCGTCGATCGGCTAGGGGACAAGCTCGACCATATCGTCGGCCGTCAGCTGCCGCTGGGCCGCGCGGCCGAAGCACAGGCGGTGCTCACCCATCCCGTCGACCGCAGCGAGGTCTACCTGCTGGGCTGGCTGTTCTATCGCGATGGCCGCCTGCCGGCCGGGCTCGATACGCTGGGCATCGCGCCCGATCACCTGCATGGCTGGTGGTCCACGCTGGAGGACTGGGCCGCGCGGGCGCAGGCCCACCCGGCGGCGGCCACCACGCGCTGGTGCCGGCTGCCGCGCGCGGACTGGCTCTCGGGCGCGCGGGTGCCCGAGTCGCAGACGGAGTCCGCCGCCGCGTTGCACACCGCGCTGGCGCAACGCTTTGCCGATCCGCACCAGGCGCATAGCTGGCGGCGTGAAGCCCCGGTGATGGTCTGCGAACTGGCGCCCGCCGGGCCCGAGCAGCCCGGCATCTGGCAGGAACGCTCGCGCGGCTTCGTGGTGCCGCCGGGGTGGCAGGCGCGCGCCGCCGAGCGGGCCACTGCCGACAAATCCCCTCCCGCACCCGCCTCTCGCTAATCCATTCCGGCCTCCGCACCGCACCGCGATACTTCCCCTCACGCTGCATCGAAACGTCCGATCCGGACGTCGCGACGAAGGGGGATGGCAGATGTCGGACATCGAGAAGGTCAAGACGCTCCACTGGCTCACGGACCCCGAGTGGTTCCACAAGGCCGGACTCGACAAGGGTCTCGGCCATGACCGCCAGCATCTCGGCGTGGTCCTGGCGGCGGGCGGCGAGCTGACGATCAGCCAGATTGACATGGATTTCATGGGCGAGCTGACACTGCGCCTGCTCAACAGCGATGGCCGCACCGAGCGCGTGTTCAGTTTCGGCGAAATGCCACTTACGATCACGGCGCACACCGCCTCGGTGCCGTTTATCGAGACCCCGTACCTCGGCGGCGGCACGCCGCCCACCGTCTGGTACACCTGCTCGCCAACCAGCAAGACGCTCCCCGTGTTCGAAGCCGGCGGTGCGGAATCCCCATTTTTTGCGACGTGGGACCAGCAGGCGGCCGAGTTCGCGCTGATCGAGTCGCGCTACGTCCGGATGCTGGTGCCCGAGGCCGACAAGCCCACGCTCAGGACCTTGCCGGGCGGCCTCGCCGCACTGACGGCGTACTACGACAACGTGGTTTCCACCTTCAACGCGCTGTGTGGCATAGCGTTCGATCCCGAACGGGCGACGGATCTCAACATCCGCAACCAGTTCTTCATCAAGGCCGATGCGGAGGGCAGCGGCAGCGCCTACTACGGCCCCGCGTGGGCCGCATCGACCTCGGCGTCCATGACGGCGGACTGGTTCGCCGGCCTGCGCACCAATTGGACCCCGCTGGAAACGCTGGGCCACGCCTACCTCGGCACCTTCATGGCGGCCGGTTCGGTCAGCTTTCTCGAGGTCTGGAACAAGCTCTATGCCGCCACTTGGCAGGACATCACGCTGGGCGCTGCGGTGCACACCGATGGCTGGCTCTATCAGGGCGAGGCGGCGCTGTTCAGCGGTGTCATTGACCGGATCACGAGCGGTACGCCGCTGCAGGAGTGGAGCGTGCGCGAGAAGCTCTACTTTTTGATGCTGCTCAAATACAAGGCTGGCAACACGGCGTTTGCCAGCTTTAACCGGCAGTACCGGACCTATGCCAACGCGCTGCCGTTGCCGCCGATCGCGCCGCCCGTGATCGACATGATGGCCGAGGTTTATGCCGCCGAGGCCGGGGTGGATGTGGCGCCATTCATCGGCATGGTGGGCGCCAGGATGGCGTCGGTGCGGACGGTGCTCAATATGTTCAGCGACGCGCGCGCGGTGTACCCGCTCTATGCGCTGGTCAGCGCGGCCAGCCTGGTCCCGGCGCAGGAGGCGCTCCATGCGGCGTCGCCGCTGCAACTGGTGGACCCGGCGGAGATGCGCCGTACTGGCCTGCGCGGCAGCGTGACGCTGCAGTTTGCCATCGACCAGTTCGTGCAGATCTACGACGAACCGCTGTTCGTGATGGAGGGGCCAAGGGAGGTGTCCTCGGCACGCATCGCCGACACCGGGGTGACGTTCGCCGATCTGCCGGTTGGCGTGTACACATTGCGCCCACCCACCGGCAAGAATCGTAAATATGCGATTGACTCGGCCTACCTGATTGTGAAGGAGGGCACCAGCACGCAGGCGCTGGCCTATGTCTTCAAGCAGGCGTCCGCCATCGTCACGCAGACCTTCATGCTGTTGGGGGCGGATAACGGCCTGTACGGCACGGTCCGCGTGGACGCGCCCACGCGCCGGATCATCGTGGACCTGTTGAGCAACCCCAATACCGCGTTCATGGATACCGTCTACATCGGCGTCACGATCCGGACAGCCGATGGCGATCCGGTCTATCAGCGGGACTTTCACGGCAACCACCCAGCCCCGGAGCATGCCGACATTCCGTTCGAGGTCGGCTATCGGATCGAGGTGCGCCATGAGGAGCCATCGCGGCTGCGGGTGCTGCCGGCCGCCCCCGGACTGATTCGGCCGCAGGCGACCAACGACTTCGTGATCACGGCGCACGGGCTCGAGAACCTGCAGGCGATGAACAGTCCGGTGGCGGACCTGTCGTTGCGCATTGCGGAAGCGGCGGCACTGGTGCGGGAGCGCCTGCCGATTACCACGGCACCGTATGCCACGGTCAAGGATGACATCTACCTGGCCGTGATGGCGCTGCCGGAGCCGGCGCGCGCCCAGGCGGTGGTCGACTACGCCGACGTGATGTCCCTGCAGAACACCGCGCCGGGCACCAATATCGGAAACAATTTCGTCGTCTCGCTGAAGGGCATCAGCAATTGGACGTTCTTCACCATGACGCTCGACCTGGTTCGTCTCGAAGTGCGCTTCCAGACCTTCAGCGGCAAGCCGCACACCTATTTTGGGAGTACTTACAGCTACGTCAGCTTTCGCAACGCAGACGGCCGGGAGTTGTTCTCCTATGACTACATCGGCAATCAGCACGCGACCGCCATGGTCCGCACGTTCCCGCTGTCCCGCTACGGTGGCGAGCAGTTCTACTCGTTCAAGGAGGAACTGGGTCAGCGCTACACCATCGAGAACAGGATGCAGGGCGTCACGTGGAATGGGTTGGTCAATACGATGCTGGACCTGCCCGGCAACGGCGTGGTGATGACCGCCACGGCATCGCAAATTTCCGAAACGCCCGCCGTGCGAGGCAACATCTTCATATGGCATTTGCTGGGCAGCACGGGTCAGCTCGTGGCCGAGTTGGAACTGGACCTGGTGATCAACGTGCTGAACATGACACTGCACGTTACCGTGCCGGACCCCGGCGTGTCGGCGGTCTACATCAGCATTGGGGTGGAAAACCGCTACGGCGATCCGGTCTATGACATCGCCCTGCCGGGGAATGCCGCGGTGGTGGGCGCTGCCCTGAGCTTCCCGCTGCAGAAGGGCTATACGGTCACGGTGTTCCACCAGGACCCTACGCGCTCCCAACTGATCAACGCAGAGACGTCGGCGCGGACCACCGTGGCGGCCACGGCGCGCTACCAGACCATGCCGCGTGGCTTGCGGGCGGTGGCGTGACGCGCAGCCGGGTCCGATTGCATCCTTCACGAGGTATCCAAGATGGCGGAAATCCTACAGACCAAGTCCGTGTACACGCTTCAGGATCCGACATGGATTCGCTACGCGGGGCTGCCGAAAGGGCTCGATCACGACAAGCAGGCGCTCGGCATCATCCTGGCGCCCGGCGCCACGCTCCGGCTCCGGCAAATATCGCCCGGCTTCACGTCGCCGGTGTGGGTGGTATGTGCCAGCGACGGCACGGTTCCGGCACAGTGGACGACGCTGGGCAGCGCGTGGGTCAATGTCACCATGAACGCGGTGCGCGTCCCGTTTGTCGTGACGCCCTATGTGGCGGGCACCCCTCTGATCGAGTTTGCCTTCCCCTCGACGAGCAAAATGCTACCGATCTATCGGGCGGGCAATGCCGAGGCGCCATTCTTTGCCACCTGGGACGCGCAGGATGCCGAGTTCGGCCTGATCGAGGGCGACTATATGTGCATGCTGGTGCCCGCGCGGGACAAGGCCGTGCTGCGGGCCTATCCCGGCGGTCTCAATGCGCTGGGCGCGTATTACCAGGACATGTTGACCTCCTTCAATGCCTTGATGGGGGTGTCTTTCCAGCCCCAGCGTCCCACGGATCTCAACGTCAGGAACCACTATTACCTGGCGGCCGATGACGCCGCGTTGGACGCCGAACCCGCCTACTACGGCCGGCGAGCGGCGGCCACGACGTCGGCATCGGTCGCGCCGGTCTGGCTCGACAACCTGCCGACCAGCTGGAATGCGCCGAATGCCATCGCTGGCGGCTACCAGCGCCACTTCTCCGACAAAGGTATCGCCGATCCGGATTCCGTGTGGGGCAATGTGTTTGCGGCGATTTGGCAGGACTTCGCAATGGGCGCCGATGTCTATACGGAGGGCTGGCTCTACCAGGGCGCGCCGGCGTTCTTCGCGAGTGTGATGGCGCTGCTCCGCAGTGGCACGCCATATGAATCCTGGGACCTCCGCGCCCAGGTCTATCTGGTGATGCTGCTGAAGTACAAGGCTGGCGATGCCTCGATCAGCCACCTGAACCAGGTGGACCGGATCCTGATGAACACGTCGCCCTCGCCAGCGCCCCGGCCGGCGGGGTTCGACGAAATGGCTACCGCCTGCGCCGAACGGTGCGATGTGGACATTGCGCCGTTTGTCGCCCTGGCCGGCGCGCCGCTGTCGCCGCTGCGTGCCATGCTCAATGTGTTCAGCCACGCCCGCGCCGTCTATCCGCTGTGCGAACTGGTGACGTCGGAGACGTTGCCGACAGTGCAGAGCGCGCTGCATCTCGATTCGCCACTGCGGCTGGTCGATACGGTGGAGTTGCAGGGGACCGGCGTCACTGGCAGCCTTTCCCTGCGGTTCCTGATCGACGATTTCAAGCAGATCTACGGGGAGCCACTGGTGCTGATGGAAGGCGCACGGGAGGTGTTATCCACGCCGGTCCGCGCGCCGGAGATGATTCTGGACAGCCTGCCGATTGGCGCTTATACGATCCGCCCGCCGACGGGCAAGAACCGCAAATACCTGGTGGATGCCGATTACCTGATCGTCAAGGAACGGGAAGCCAGCCAGTCGCTGACGTACACCTTCAAGCAGGCGTCGGGCACGATCACCCAGACGCTGGTGCTGCTCAATGCCTACAACGAAGCGAGCGGCACGATTCGCGTCGACTTCACCACCATGCAGGTGCGCATCGATGTCACGGCCCAGCCGCTCCATGCGCCCGACACAGGGGTATACGCCGCCATCGGGGTGAAGAACGGCGCGGGAGCCAGCGTGTATGCGCGCGAGATCAGCGCTCAAGAGGCGGAACCGGTTCAAGACGTCGTGCCTTTCCAGGTCGGCTATCGGCTCGAGGTGTACGTGATGTATGCCAGCGTGCTGTCCATCGAGCCTCCCACGCCGGGCCTGCTCCCGTCACAACAGAATCACGTCCTGACGATCACGGCGTTCGGCCTGCAGAACGCGGCGGCCAGCAACGATCCCGAAGCGGATCTGCTGGCGCGCATCGCCGCCGGCGCGACGATCGTGCGCGACCACCTGCCGATCGCCCATGCGCCTTACGCCCAGTTGAAGGACGACCTCTACCTGGCGGTCATGGCGCTGCCGCCGGCGGCCCGCACCGCGGCGCGGCGCGAGTACATGGACGTAATGTCCAGCTTCAACTTCGAACCGGATGCCTACGTTGGCAACCTCTTCACCCTCAAGATGAAGGGCATCAGCGACTTCCAGTTCTGTACCGTGACGATCGACCTGGCGGCGCGGGAGATCCGCTTCCAGATCGTTGGCGGGAAGCCGCACTATTACTTTTCGGATACCTACGGCTATGTCAGTTTCTCCGACGTCACCGGTAATGAATTGTTCTCATATGACTGTATCGGCACATTGAATTCGACCGCCATGAACGTGATCTTCCCGTTGTCCCCCTACGGCGGCGAGCGGTATTACTCGTTCAAGGAGGAGGCGAGCATTGGCCGCTATCCGATCGAAAACGTGATGCAGCGGCAGGTCAAGGCCGGGGTAAAGAACATGGTGGCCGAGGTGCTTGTCGATGGCCTCATCACCTATGCGTCAGCATCCGAGATCGCGGTGGTGCCGACCGTGCGCGGGAACATGTTCCTGTGGTCACTGTTCGACGCTGCCGGCAATCCGGTGGCAACGCTGAACCTCAGTCTGGTCTTCAATACGCTGACGGTTTCCGTTTCCGCCGGGACGCACCAAGGGGGCCTGCGCGTCAGCGTGCATGTGGAGGATAAGTATCAGCAGGTGGTCTACGACCTGGATGTCCATGGCGGCGCGCCGGTGGCCCCGGAGATGACTACCTTCTCCTTGCAGAAGGGCTATACGGTCACGGTGTTCCACAGCGATCCGACCCGTTCCCAACTGGTCAACACGGAAACCAATGCACGGACCGTGGTCGGCGAGACCGCGCGCTACCAGACCATGGCGCGCGGCCTGAAGGCGCTGCCAGCATGAAAAACGCCCCGCCGGCGCAGGCCGGGCGGGGCGTTTCCTGTTTCGCTGCCCGCGCGCGGGTCAGTGGTGCTTGTCCTCGCCGATCATCGCCAACGAGTTGTGCATCTTGATATTGTGTTTGTGCAGGCGCATGACCAGCAGCATGGTAGCCGAGATGAACAGGCCAAGCGCTACGATCACGAAGCCGATGGGGATGTTCAGCTTGATCAGCAGCGCGTAGAGGCACAGCATCAGCAGAACTGAAACATTTTCGTTGAAGTTCTGCACGGCGATCGAGTGCCCGGCGGACAGCAGCACGTGTCCGCGATGCTGGAGCAGCGCGTTCATCGGCACCACGAAGTAGCCCGACATGGCCCCCACGATCATCAGGAACACATAGGCAATGGCCATGTAGAGCGGCATGGGGTAACCCAGCACGTTCAGCATCACGGCCGGCATGGCGTCCTTGGTGTAGAAGGCCATGATCATGACGGTGATCCCCATCGCCACGCCGAACGGCAGCACCGACAGCGAGCGGCGCAACGGGATCCGGGCGGCGGCCATGATCGCGCCGACCGCCACGCCCACCGCCACCACGGCCTGGAGCAGGGCGCCCTGGGACAGGTTCAGCCCCAGCGACTTCTCCGCCCACTTGAGCACGATGAACTGCAAGGTGGCGCCCACGCCCCAGAACAGCGTGGTCACGGCCAGCGAGATCTGGCCCAGCTTGTCGCGCCACAGCGCGATGAAGCAGTCGCCGAACTCGGCAATCAGCTTCACCGGGTTCTTTTCCTGTTGCGGGTAGCGCGCGCCGGTTTCCGGGATGAACACGTTGAACACCGACGCCACGACGTAGAAGAACATGATCACCACCATGGCCGCCTCGGCCGGGGTGTTGATGCCGGTGTCCACGTAGGGGATGTCGAAGCGGAGCAGGATGTCCGAGATATGGACCGAGATCAGCGCGCCGCCCACCACGGTGCCGAGGATGATCGAACTCACCGTGAGCCCCTCGATCCAGCCGTTGGCCATCACCAGCTTCTCGGGCGGCAGCAGCTCGGTCAGGATGCCGTACTTGGCCGGCGAGTACGCGGCGGCGCCGAAGCCCACCACGCCGTACGCCAGCAGCGGGTGCAGCCCGAACATCATGATCGCGCAGCCGACGATCTTGATGGCGTTGGTGATCAGCATGACCTTGCCCTTGGGCATGGAGTCCGCGAAGGCCCCCACGAAGGCCGCCAGCACCACATAGGACAGCACGAAGAACAGCTTCAGCAGCGGGGTCATCCACTGCGGGGATTGCAATTCGGTGAGAAGGGCGATGGCGGCGATGAGCAGCGCATTGTCGGCCAGCGACGAAAAGAACTGCGCGGCCATGATCGTGTAGAAACCCTTCTTCATACCTTCGACTTTGTCTCCATCGCGGACGCCCGGCGCGGCGGGCAGGGGCACGCCGACCGGCAACATCGCGGCTTGTAGGGAACCTGGCGCGACGGCCTTGTCAAAGTGGGGCGGTTGCGCAACTTTCGCGCGCCTTTCGGCTTGCCTGACCGTCATTGACATATTGCTTCTCTTTTAAAACATGGCCGGAGCGTCCGGCTTTATATCACGAAACCACGACATTTCAGCACTCCGGCGGACCCGCGTTTTGACAGGAACCCGCCTTCCGGATTCCCTGAGGTGGGCGCCGGTTGTGTTCAAATATCGCCTGCGCGATGTTGCCCCGCATGTGCCGGCCGCTCCGTATTCCAGCGCACTTTCGCGTCATGCGCGTGGCGGTGCCGGCACAGTGTATGCAACATCAACGCCCGATTGCAGCGGGTTGCCGTCCGGGTCTTCCCTGATCCGGTGCATGCCGGGACGCAACCTGCACCCTTAGCCAGACCATGCCAAGACCCATACACGCAGTCATCCACCAGCCCGCGCTGGCCAACAACCTGGACGTGGTGCGCCGCTACGCGCCCCAATCCCACATCTGGGCGGTGGTCAAGGCCAACGCCTACGGCCACGGTATCCGGCGCGCCTTCGCGGGCATGCGCGGCACGGACGGCTTCGGCCTCCTCGACCTCAACGAGGCCGTGCTGCTCCGCGAACTCGGGTGGCAGGGGCCGATCCTCTTGCTAGAGGGATTCTTCCAACCGCAGGATGTTCCCCTGTTGGAACAATATCGCCTCACCACGGCCATTCATTGCGAGGAACAACTGCGCATGCTCGAGGTGGCCCGGCCCCGGGGGCCGCTGGCGATCCAGCTCAAGCTCAACACCGGCATGAACCGGCTCGGCTTCCGGCCGGAGGCCTATCGGACCGCCTGGGAACGTGCGCGCGGACTCTCCTGTGTGGGCAGTATCGTGCACATGACGCATTTCTCGGATGCCGACAGCGCGCGGGGCATCGCGCACCAGATCGAGGCCTTCGACACCACCACGGCCAATTTGCCGGGCGAAGCCAGCCTGTCCAACTCGGCCGCCGTGCTCTGGCACCCGCAGGCGCACCGCGCCTGGGTGCGGCCGGGGGTGATCCTGTACGGCGCGTCGCCCACGGGCGCGGCGGCGGATATCGCTGATACCGGCCTGCAGCCGGCCATGTCGCTGCACAGCGAACTGATCGCCGTCCAGGACCTGCAGCCGGGCGATACGGTCGGCTATGGCTCGATGTTCACGGCCGACCGCGCGATGCGCATCGGCATCGTGGCCTGCGGCTATGCCGATGGCTACCCGCGCCACGCGGCCGGCTGGGGCGACCGCCCCGCGCCGGTGCTGGTCGATGGCACGCGCACCACGCTGGTCGGCCGGGTCTCGATGGACATGGTCTGCGTGGATCTCACGCCCTGCCCGAAGGCCCGTGTCGGCACATCGGTCACGCTCTGGGGCCAGGGCCTGCCGATCGACGAGGTGGCGGCGGCCAGCGGCACCGTCGGCTATGAGCTGATGTGCGCGCTGGCGATGCGCGTACCCTGCACGGTGGCCACGCTGACTACGGCCGACGCCCCGGCCTGACCCGCGCCTGACCGCCGCTGACCCTCTCCCAGAACAAGGACGCCGTTTGGCCAAGACCAAGACTGTCTATTCCTGCACCGAGTGCGGCGGCACCACGCCGCGCTGGGCCGGCCAGTGCCCGCAGTGCAACGCCTGGAACACGCTCGTGGAATCCGTGGCGGATTCCGGGTCCAGCGCCGCCCGGCGCTTCCAGCCGCTGGCCAACTCGGCCGTGGTGCGCAAGCTGTCCGAGATCGACGCGGCTGACGTGCCGCGCTTCTCCACCGGCATCGATGAGTTCGACCGCGTGCTCGGCGGCGGGCTGGTCTCGGGCGGCGTGGTGCTGATTGGCGGGGACCCCGGTATCGGCAAATCCACGCTGCTGCTCCAGACGCTGGCCAACCTGGCCGGCCAGCGGCGCGTGCTCTATGTGAGCGGCGAGGAATCCGGCGCCCAGATCGCCCTGCGTGCCCAACGGCTGGGCGTGGATGCTCCCGCACTGGGCCTGCTGCCCGAGATCCAGCTCGAGAAAATCCAGGCCACGCTGGAGGCCGATCAGCCCGAAGTGGCCGTGATCGACTCGATCCAGACCCTGTATTCGGAGGCGCTGACCTCGGCGCCCGGCTCGGTGGCGCAGGTGCGCGAGTGCGCGGCGCAACTGACGCGCATCGCCAAAAGCACCGGCATCACCATCATCCTGGTCGGCCATGTGACCAAGGAGGGCAGCCTGGCCGGGCCGCGCGTGCTGGAGCACATCGTCGATACAGTGCTGTACTTCGAAGGGGACACCCATTCGTCGCACCGGCTGATCCGCGCCTTCAAGAACCGCTTCGGTGCGGTCAATGAACTGGGTGTTTTTGCGATGACCGAGCGCGGCCTGCGCGGCATCAGCAATCCGTCGGCCCTGTTCCTCTCGCAGCACGAGGAATCGGTGGCGGGCTCGTGCGTGCTGGTCACGCAGGAGGGCACCCGGCCGCTGCTGGTAGAGGTGCAGGCGCTGGTCGATACCGCCAACGTGCCCAATCCGCGCCGGCTGGCGGTGGGGCTGGAGCAGAACCGGCTGGCGATGCTGCTGGCCGTGCTGCACCGGCACGCGGGCATTGCCTGCTTCGATCAGGACGTGTTCCTGAACGCCGTGGGCGGGGTCAAGATCACCGAGCCGGCCGCCGATCTGGCGGTGCTGCTGTCGATCCATTCGTCGATGCGCAACAAGCCGCTGCCGCGCGGGCTGGTCGTGTTCGGCGAAGTGGGGCTGGCTGGCGAGATCCGCCCGAGCCCGCGCGGGCAGGAGCGGCTCAAGGAAGCCGCCAAGCTCGGCTTCACGATGGCGGTGATCCCGAAGGCCAACGCGCCGAAGCAGAAGATCGAGGGTATCGAGGTGATTCCCGTGGATCGCCTCGAACAAGCCATCGACCGCGTGCGGCACCTGGACTGACGGGCCAAGGCCGGGGGGAACGAGCATGGCAGACGCAACGGACACCCTCGATGGCAGCGCCAGCCTGGCCAAGGCCAAGCGCTCCCAGGCCGCCTATCAGGCGCTGCGCGACGACATCTTCGCCTTCCGCCTCCTGCCCGGCGATCGGTTCACCGAGAACGACGTGGCGGAGCGGCTGGGCATTTCCCGCACGCCAGTGCGCGAGGCGCTGCACCGCCTGCAGGGCGATGGGCTGGTGCGCGGCTACTACCGCAACGGCTGGGAAGTGGTGCCGCTGGATCTGGCCCGCTTCGAGGCGCTCTACGAGTTGCGCACCCTGCTGGAGACCCACGCGATAACGCGGCTGTGCCGGCCCGAGGCCCCGCATCAGGCGGCCCTCGCGGCGCTGGTGCGGCAGCTTGGCGCGATCTGGCGCGTGCCCGTCGCCCGGCGGCTGGCCGATGGCAACGCCGTGGCGCAGTTGGACGAGGCCTTCCACCTCGCCATCGTCGACGCGGCCGGCAATCCCGAGTCGGCGGCGGTCCACCAGCAGGTGACGGACCGCATCCGCATCATCCGCCGGCTCGACTTCGCCTTCGGCACGCGGATTTCGCTGACGTACGACGAACATTCGGCCATTCTCGACGCCCTGGAAGCTGCCGATGGCGCCCGCGCCGTGGCGCTGCTCTCTACCCATATCGAAGATGGCCGTGCCGAGGTCAGCCGGCTGACCACCGAACGGCTTGAACAAGCCCGCACCAGCCTTGTGCGCCCCGCGCCGGCCCAGACCCCGAACGCACCCGTCCGGCGCAGGCGCTTCGGCTGACTCCCGCCTTTCCCATTCCGCTTTCCACGTGAGCATCCACCCGCCAGCCCCGTGCTGACGCGGGCTTGAGACGTTTCTTATTAGGCGAGCGTGCCCGGACGCACGTGGTGGCACGCCTATTGCGATCCTTCTGCACAGGAAATTTATGTATACATAAATCGCAGGAGTCGCGGAGCGTGGCATTTCATCTCAATCCGATCCGGGGTAGCCGGGGCATGGCCGTGGCGCCGCACGCGCTGGCGTCGCAGAGCGCGCTGGCCGTGCTGCGCGAGGGCGGCAACGCCGTCGAGGCGATGGTCGCCGCCGCCGCCACCATCGCCGTGGTCTATCCCCATATGAATAGCATCGGCGGCGACAGCTTCTGGCTGATCTCCCGCCCCGGCGAGGCGCCGCGCGCCCTGGACGCCTGCGGCGCAGCGGCCGGCGATGCCACCATCGCGCGCTATCGGGAGGCCGGCTTCCAGGCCATTCCCACGCGCGGCGGCATGGCGGCGAACACCGTCGCCGGCACGGTGTCCGGCTGGCAGGCGGCGCTGGCGTGGTCGCACGACGCGCTGGGCGGGCGCCTGCCGCTCTCGCGGCTGCTGGCCGATGCCATCGACTATGCCCGCGTGGGCGTGCCGGTCACGCAGAGCCAGTCGGCCTGCGTGGCCGCCAAGGCCGCAGAACTGGCCGATGTGCCGGGCTTCGCTGAGACATTTCTGATCGACGGACGCGCTCCGGCGGCGGGCACGCGCTTCCGCCATCCGCGTCTGGGCGCCACGCTGGAGCAACTGGCGCAGGCCGGGCTCGATGACTTCTATCAGGGCGATCTGGCACAGATGCTGGCCCGGGAACTCGGCAACGCGGGCAGTCCGCTGACGCTGGCCGACCTGCGCGCGCACCGCGCCACTTGGAAAGCGCCCCTGGCGCTGGCCCATTCACGCGGCACGGTCTACAACATGCCGCCGCCCACGCAGGGGCTGGTGTCGCTGCTGATCCTCGGTCAACTGGACCGCCTGCTGGCGCCCGGCATGGATCCGCTCGGCCCGGACTTCGTCCATGCCTGCGTGGAGGCCACCAAGCAGGCGTTCCACGTGCGCGACCGGCATATCACCGATCCCGCCTATATGGAGATCGATCCACAGGACCTGCTGGCGCCGCCGTGGCTCGATGCCGCCGCCGCGCGCATCCGCCCGGACGCGGTGCTGCCGTGGGGGCAGGGCATGGGGCCGGCGGACACGGTCTGGATGGGCGTGATCGATGGTAGCGGCGTGGCGGTGAGCTTTATCCAGAGCATTTATCACGAGTTCGGCAGCGGCATCGTGCTACCGGGCACCGGCGTGAACTGGCAGAACCGGGGCTGCAGCTTTTCGCTCGATCCGACCGCGCGCAACCCGCTGATGCCGGGGCGCAAGCCATTCCACACGCTGAATCCGGCCATGGCGCGCCTGAACGACGGCCGCACGCTGGTCTACGGAAACATGGGCGGCGACGGCCAGCCGCAGTCGCAGAGCGCGGTGTTCTCGCGGATCGTCCATTTCGGCATGAACCCGCAGGCCGCCATCGACGCACCGCGCTGGCTGCTCGGCCGCACCTGGGGCCAGACCAGCGACACCCTCAAGCTCGAATCGCGCTTTCCCGATGCCACGCAGCAGGCGCTGCACCGCCTGGGTCATGACGTGGAGTTGCTGGGGCCATACGACGAAACCATGGGCCACGCCGGCGCCATCGTGCTGCAGGCCGATGGCCTCTACCAGGGCGGCAGCGATCCGCGCAGCGATGGCGGCGTGGCGGCCTGGTAGGGCGGGGGTCGCAATTTACTGAGTTCCAACCTGCGCGAGCCCGCCATGACGAATGCGTGGCCGCGTGTCTTCCTCGAAGTTCCTGTCTCAAGGAGTGGTGCAAATGCGTACCGTTGCTGATAACGCGGCCCTCGGCGTGCCGCAGGCCATGCCGCTGGCGCGCACGCGCTGGCTGCAACTGTTGCGGGGTCTCGTCTGCATGATGGCGATTTCCAGTCCGCAGTATGTCTGGACCCTGTTTACCAAGCCGCTGGCGGCCAAGCTGGGGGTGCCGCTCTCGGAGTTGCAGGTCACCTTCTCGCTGCTGATCGTGCTGCAGACGTTCTTTTCGCCGTTCCAGGGCGCGCTGATCGAGCGCTTCGGGCCGCGCCGGCTGATCGCGGCCGGCACGGTGATGGCCGGGCTGTCGTGGGTGCTGGCCGCCTCGGCCCAGAGCGTCGGCATGCTGTACCTGACCTATGGCGTGGTCGGCGGCCTGGGCACGGGCATCGTCTATATCGGCGTGGTGGGGCAGATGGTGCGCTGGTTCCCGGACCGGCGCGGGTTTGCCGTCGGCATGGTCGCGGCCGGCTACGGCATGGGCGCCATCGTCACCACCTTCCCGATTGCGTCGGCCCTGGCCGGCAAGGGGCTGGAGACCACGCTGTGGCAGTTCGGCCTGATTTTTGCGGTGATCGGCTTCCTGGCTTCGCAGGGGCTGCGCGCCCCGGCGCCGGGCGAGCGGCTGCCGGTGCGCGCGTCGTACACGCCCTCCAACGTGGTGGACGTGCCGACCCGTCAGATGCTCAAGATGCCGCTGTTCTGGCTGCTGTTCCTGATGATGACGATGATGTCCACGTCAGGGCTGATGGTCACCTCGCAGATGGCCGCCTTCGCCAAGGACTTCGGGGTGTCCAACGCGGTGGTCTTCGGCATGGCCGCGCTGCCGCTGGCGCTGACCATCGACCGGCTCACCAACGGGCTGACGCGACCGATGTTCGGCTGGATTTCCGACCGCTGGGGTCGTGAAAATACGATGTGCTTCGCCTTCGCGCTGGAGGCCGTGGCGATGACGCTGTGGCTGCTCACGCGCGAGAACGCGGTGCTGTTCGTGCTGCTCTCGGGCGTGGTGTTCCTGGGCTGGGGCGAGATCTTCTCGCTGTTCCCGTCCACGCTGACCGATACCTTCGGCACCAAATTCGCCACCACCAACTACGGCTGGCTCTATATCTCGCAGGGGATCGGCTCGATTTTCGGCGGCCCGCTGGCGGCGCTGATGCATGAGCGCATGGGGAGCTGGATGCCGGTGTTCGGCGTGGCCATCACGCTGGACATCGTCACGGCGGCGCTGGCCATCGCGGTGCTCAAGCCGTGGCGCCGGCGCTATCTGGCGGGCACTTCGGCAGCCGCGGCAGCCTGACCGCGGGCGCTGCGTCAATCCGCCGCGGCGGATTGACAGCGCAATGGCGGGATATCAAGGGGCCGCTGGCAACGGCGGACGGAAAATGGGTAATAATTCGGCTCGACGCCTCTTCCGTCCCGGACCCCCATGCAAGCCAATTCCCGTGCCTACTTCCTGCTGATCGCCGTGCTCTCGTTCGCGATGCTCGGCGCCGCGCTCTACTTCCAGTTCGTGGAGGGCTACCAGCCGTGTCCGCTCTGCATCATGCAGCGCTTCGCCTTCGTCGGCATCGGCCTGTTTTCCCTGCTGGCCGCGCTGGCCCAGAACACGCGCACGCTGTGGCAGGGGCTGGGCATGCTGTCCGGCGTGGCCGGGATCGCGGTGGCGGGGTATCACGTCTCCCTGCTGCTGAACCCGAAGTCCTCGTGCGGCATCGATCCGTTGGAAAACTGGGTCAACCAACTGCCCACCGCGCGCCTGCTGCCCCAGGTCTTCTTCTCGGACGGCCTGTGCACCGCGCCGCTGCCCCCCCTGTTCGGCATCTCGATCCCCGGCTGGTCACTGATCTGGCTGGTGATCTTGACGGTGACGCTGGCAGTAGGGCTGATCCGGCGGGAGAAGAATTACCGGTGAGACGCCGGTGGGATCAAATAAAAACGCCACCCGAGGGTGGCGTTTTCACATGTCTTACGCGATCTGTTCGATCTGTTCCTGCAGTTCCAGCCAGCGCTCCTCCAGCTGTTCCAGTTCGCCGGTGACTTCGCCCTGGCGTTTCAGCATTTCCATCAGCCTGGCCTTGTTGGCTTCGGCGTAGCTGGTCTCGTCGGCCATGAAGGCGTCGATGGCGGTTTTGTCGGTGTGGAGCGCGGCCATGCGCTTTTCGACTTTTTCCAGTTCCTTGGTCAGCGGCTTGCGCAGGACGGAGAGACGTTGGCGCTCGTCGGCGTCGGCGCGGCGCTGGTCCTTGCGGTTGACGTTGGCGCCGGCGTCCGCCGCGGCTTCGGAGGCGTGCACGGCCGTGGCGGCGTTGCGCTTGGCGGCGGCTTGCTGGAGCAGCCAGTCACGGTAGTCGTCCAGGTCGCCATCGAATGGACGGATGGTGCCGTCGGCCACCAGCATGAACTGGTCCGAGGTGGCGCGCAGCAGGTGCCGGTCGTGGGAGACCAGGATCAGGGTGCCTTCGAACTGGGCCAGCGCCATGGTCAGGGCCTCGCGGGTGTCGAGGTCCAGGTGGTTGGTCGGCTCGTCCAGCAGCAGGAAGTTGGGCTTCTGCCAGACGATCAGCGACAGCGCCAGCCGGGCCTTTTCGCCACCCGAGAACGGTTCGATCGGCGCGGTCGCCATGTCGCCCCGGAAGTTGAAGCTGCCGAGGAAGTCGCGCAGCTCCTGCTCGCGCACGTCCGGCGCCAGCCGCGCCAGATGCTGGAGCGGGGAATCGTGGTCGCGCAGGGTTTCGAGCTGATGCTGGGCGAAATAGCCGATCACCAGCCCCTTGCCCAGCCGCAGCGTGCCGTTCATCGGCGCCTGCGTGCCGGCCAGCGTCTTGACCAGCGTGGACTTGCCTTGACCGTTGGCGCCAAGCAGGCCGATGCGCTGGCCGTTCTGGATCGACATCGCCAGGTTGTGCAGGATGGTCACGGGCGGCTCGGCCTCGGCGTACCCGCAATCCACCCCCTCGAGCACCATCATCGGGTTCGGCGCCGAATCGGGCTCGCGGAACTCGAAGGCAAAGCCGGCCGCCACGTGCACCGGCGCCAGCCGCTCCATCTTCTCGAGCGCCTTGACGCGGCTCTGCGCCTGGCGCGCTTTGGTCGCCTTAGCCTTGAAGCGGTTGATGAACGATTCCAGATGCGCGATTTCTTTCTGCTGGCGCGCGTAGGCTGACGACTGCAGCGCCATCTGCTGGAGCCGCAGGGTCTCGAACTGGGTGTAATTGCCGCCGTAACGGCGCAACTGCTGGTTCTCGATATGGACCGTGACGTTGCAGATCGCGTCGAGGAACTCGCGATCGTGGGAAATCATCACCAGCGTGCCCGGGTAGCGCGCCAGCCAGTCTTCCAGCCAGACGATGGCGTCCAGATCCAGGTGGTTGGTCGGTTCGTCGAGCAGCAGCAGGTCGGACGGGCACATCAGCGCCTGGGCCAGGTTCAGGCGCATGCGCCAGCCGCCCGAGAACGACGCCACGGGCTGCGTCACCTGCGGCAACGTGAAGCCCAGGCCCAGCAGCAGCGCTTCGGCGCGGGCCGGCGCGGTGTAGCCGTCGGCATCGGCGAAGGCGGCGTGGGCCTCGCCCTCGGCGCTGCCGTCGCCGCTGGCCTGGGCGGCGGCGATGCGCGCTTCGATCTCGCGCAGCCGGGTGTCGCCATCGATCACATAGTCCACCGCGGAGCGGTCAACCGCCGGGGTTTCCTGCGCCACGTGCGCGATACGCCACTGCGCGGGCACGAAGACATCGCCGCCATCCGGGTGCAGCTCGCCCCGCAGCATGCCGAACAGTGTGGACTTGCCGCTGCCGTTGGCGCCGACAAGGCCGACGCGCTCGGCTGGGTTGAGCGTCACGCTGGTGTGGTCGAACAGCACCTTGGTGCCGCGCTGGAGGACTAGCTGGTCGATTCGGATCACGAGGACTGGGAGATAAGGCGAAGAACACGCCCGGAGGCGGGCAGGCCGGCATTGTAGCGCGCCCGGTGGCCGGTCTTGCAGGCGCCAGCCGGCCCCGGGCCCCATGTCCGCATCCATGTATTCAGGGATTTCCCCTAATTCGTCACTTCCAGGTTCTCCTGGTACGGGGTTTGCGTGTAAATTTATTTACATAGACCGCCGCACCGGGAAAGTGCCTTTTCATCAAAGGACTTTCCGGGATGGTGCGCGCGGCGCCCTGAACCGGTTCTTTCCCCAGACATGCCCGAAGGCCAGTCGATTTCCGAACGCATCGCCCGCAGCCTGCCGACGCTGACGCCCGCGCACCAGCGCATGGCGCAGTACGTGCTGGACAACCTGTTCCGCGCGGCGACCATGCGCATCGACGAATTCGCGACGGCCGTGGATGTGTCCGTGGCCACGGCCAACCGCTTTGCCCGGGCGCTCGGCTTCGAAGGCTATCCGCAGTTCCGCGCCGAACTCGTGCGCGGCTTCGAGGCCACGCTGGCGCCGGTGGAGCGCCTGCGCGACGAACTGGCCCGCCCGACGACGGTGGCCGAGGTCTTCGCCGCCGCGCTGGACGACGGCGCGCGCAACCTCGAAGCCACGCGCCGCGCGCTCGATGCCGAGGCCTGCGAGCGGGCCGTCGATGCCATCCTCGCCGCCGAGCGCGTCTATGTGATGGGCTTCGGGGCGAGCGGCTTCCTGGCCGGCCTGCTCCAGCACGGGCTGGAGATGCACTGCCGCATGGTGACGTCGGTGTCGACCGTGGGCGGCGCGTCGCACGCGGCGCGGCAACTGTTCAAGCTCCAGCCGCAAGACCTGGTCATCGCCATCGCCTTTCCCCGATATGTGACGGACAGCATGGTGCTGGCCAAGCGCGTGAAGGCCCATCGCGGCAGGCTGCTGGCGCTGACGGATGGCCCGACCTCGCCGCTGGCACCGCTGGCCGATATCGCGCTGTATGCCAACGCCGGCAATCGTCTTTCCGCGAATTCCGATGCCACGGTGCTCGCGCTGATCGAAGCGCTGTGCGGTGCCGTGGCCTATCGCTCGGCGCGCTCCGTCAAGGCGGCGGCCGAGATGACCGAATTCCTGCTCCCCTGGCTCTACGACGCACCCGGTGCGGGCCAGCGCGAGCGGGGCACCTCGAAATCTTCCGAATCTACTGAGTGAAAGCTGTCATGACCCAGGCTGTCATTGCCATCCACGGCGGCGCCGGCACGATTACCCGTGCCGCCATGGATGCCAACCGTGAACGCGAATACATCGCTGCGCTGGAGCAGGTGCTGCTGGCCGGCCAACGCGTGCTGGCCGAGGGCGGCAGCGCGCTCGACGCCGTGACCGAAGCGGTGCGCCTGCTTGAGGACTGCCCGCTGTTCAACGCCGGCAAGGGCGCCGTGCTGACCCACGCCGGGACGTTCGAGCTGGACGCCGCCGTGATGGACGGCGCCACGCGCAACGCTGGCGCCGTGGCCTGCGTGACGCGCGTGCGCAACCCGGTGCTGGCCGCGCGGGCCGTGCTGGAGCACAGCGAGCACGTGCTGTTCGCCGCCGACGGCGCCGAGGCGTTTGCCGAGGCGCAGGGGCTCGAACTCGTCTCCCCCGACTATTACTTCACGCAGGCCCGCCACGACCAGTGGCAGCGCGCGCAGGCGAGCACCGGCATGGCCTTGCTCGACCACGACGCGGCGGCGCTGGCAGCGAAGGCGGCGCAAGCTGGCACCGATCCGATCGATCCGGACAAGAAGTTCGGCACGGTGGGCGCGGTGGCTTGCGACGCCCAGGGCAACCTGGCTGCCGCCACCTCTACCGGCGGTGTGACCAACAAGCAGGTGGGCCGCGTGGGCGATACGCCCGTGTTCGGCGCCGGCTGCTATGCCGATGACGTGGCGGCCGTGTCCGCCACCGGCACCGGCGAGATGTTCATCCGCACCGTGGCCGCGCACGATGTGTCCGCGCAGATGCGCTACGCCGGGCTGTCGCTGGAAGAATCGGCGCGCCGCGTGGTGATGGAGAAGCTGGTCGCCATTCAGGGCCGGGGCGGCCTGATTGCCGTGGATCGGCAGGGCAACGTCACGCTGCCGTTCAACACCGAGGGCATGTACCGCGGCGTGGCGCGCGTGGGCGAGCCTGTCAGCGTGCTGATCTACGGTTGATCGTCGTCAGCCCGCAGCCCCGCAAATTCGAAGTCTTTCGTAGCAAATCGCAGTAGAACGCAGCAATCGCAGCACATCGGACAAGTCGCATGGCCAACACCTCTACGCATCGAAACCTCGTACTTCCCCCTGAACGCGTCGTCGCGGTGGACAACCTGTCCGTCCGCTTCGCCACCTCGGAGCGGACCGTCGAGGCCGTGCGCAACCTCTCTTTCCACGTCGATCGCGGCGAGACGCTGGCCGTGGTGGGCGAGTCCGGCTCGGGCAAGTCGGTCACGTCGCTGGCGCTGATGCGGCTGGTGGAGCATGGCGGCGGCAAGATCGCCAACGGCAGCATGCTGCTGCGCCGGCGCGGCGGCGAGGTGCTGGACCTGGCTCGCGCGCCCGACGCCGCCCTGCGTTCCGTGCGCGGCTCGGACGTGGCGATGATCTTCCAGGAGCCGATGACCTCGCTGAACCCGGTATTCCCGGTGGGCGAGCAGATCGCCGAATCGATCCGGCTGCATCAGGGCAAGAACAAGGCTGCCGCGCGCGCCGAGGCGCTGCGCATGCTCGAACTCGTACGCATTCCCGAGGCGCGCCGCGTGCTGGACCGCTATCCGCACCAGCTCTCCGGCGGCATGCGCCAGCGCGTGATGATTGCCATGGCGCTGTCGTGCAAGCCGGCGCTGCTGATTGCCGATGAGCCGACCACGGCGCTGGACGTGACCATCCAGGCCGAAATCCTGCAACTGATCCGCAACCTCCAGTCCGAGATGGACATGGGCGTGGTCTTCATCACCCACGACATGGGCGTGGTGGCCGAAGTGGCCGACCGCGTGCTGGTGATGTATCGGGGCGAGAAGGTCGAGGAGGGCACCTCCGACGAGGTCTTCCACGCGCCGGCCCACCCGTACACGCGCGCGCTGCTCTCCGCCGTGCCGAAGCTCGGGGCGATGTCCGGCAAGGATCTGCCGGCCAAGTTCCCGCTGGTGCAGGTGAACGACGTGGCCGCGCCCGAGGCCGAAGTGCCGCAGGACACCGTCCACGCCGGCGCCGAGCCGATCCTGCGCGTGCGCGATCTGGTCACCCGCTTCGACGTCCCGGGCGGCCTGTTCGGCCGGGTCACGCGCCGTGTGCATGCGGTGGAGCAGGTCAGCTTCGACCTGTACCCGGGCGAGACGCTGGCGCTGGTGGGCGAATCGGGCTGCGGCAAGTCCACCACGGGCCGCTCGCTGCTGCGTCTGGTGGATGCCCAGAGCGGCACGATCGAGTTCGCCGGCCAGAACATCAGCCAGATGCAGGGCCCGGCGCTGCAGGCGCTGCGCCGCAATATCCAGTTCATCTTCCAGGACCCGTTCGCCTCGCTCGATCCGCGCGTGCCGGTGGGTTACTCGATCATGGAGCCGCTGCTGGTGCACAAGGTGGCCAGTGGCCGCGAAGCCGAAGCCCGCGTGGCGTGGCTGCTCGAAAAGGTGGGCCTGACGCCCGCCCACGCCTCGCGCTATCCGCACGAGTTCTCGGGCGGCCAACGCCAGCGCATCTGTATTGCACGGGCGCTGGCGCTGAACCCCAAGGTGGTGGTGGCCGACGAATCGGTGTCCGCCCTCGATGTGTCGATTCAGGCACAAATCGTGAACCTGATGCTCGACCTCCAGCGCGAGCTGGGCGTCGCCTTCCTGTTCATCTCCCACGATATGGCCGTGGTGGAGCGCGTGAGCCATCGCGTGGCCGTGATGTATCTGGGCCAGATCGTCGAGATCGGCCCGCGCCGCGCGATTTTCGAGAATCCGCAGCACCCGTATACGAAGAAGCTGATGTCGGCGGTGCCGATTGCCGATCCGGCGCGCCGCCATGTGAAGCGCGAGCCGCTTTCTGATGAAATCCCCAGCCCGATCCGTGCAGTGGGCGACGAGCCGGTGGTGCAGCCACTGGTGGCGGTGGCCGGCAGCGGCGCGCACGGGCACTTCGTGGCCCGGCACCCGGTTGGCGGCGCGTATTGAGCCTTTATCAAGTCTTGAGTCTAGTCATCACGCAGTACTGATTTTTTCCAACAGGAGAAGAGAAATATGTCTACCCGTATGGTTTCGCCGCGCCTGATCGCCGGCGCCGTGGCGATGAGCGCGATTGGCATGCTGGGCGCCAGCCCGGCGTTCGCGGCCAAGGACGCCGTGATGGCCGTGTACTCGACGTTCACCACGCTCGATCCGTACGATGCCAACGACACGCTGTCGCAGGCAGCCGTGAAGTCGTTCTACCAGGGCCTGTTCGGCTTCGACAAGGACCTGAAGCTGGTCAACGTGCTGGCTGACAGCTACGACGTGACCAAGGACGGCCTGGTCTACACGATCAAGCTCAAGAAGGGCATCAAGTTCCACGACGGCACCACCTTCGACGCCACCGCCGTCAAGGCCAACCTGGACCGCGTGACCGATCCGGCCAACAAGCTCAAGCGCTACACGCTGTTCAACCGCGTGGCCAAGACCGAGGTGGTGGACCCGGCCACGGTCAAGATCACGCTGAAGGAGCAGTTCTCGCCCTTCATCAACGTGCTGGCCCACCCGTCGGCCGTGATGATCAGCCCGACCGCGCTGAAGAAGTACGGCAAGGAAATCGCCTTCCACCCGGTGGGCACCGGCCCGTTCGAGTTCGTCGAATGGAAGCAGACCGATTACCTGAAGGGCAAGAAGTTTGCCGGCTACTGGAAGACGGGCTATCCGAAGATCGACACCATCACCTGGAAGCCGGTGGTGGACAACAACACCCGCTCGGCCGTGATGCAGACGGGCGAGGCGGACTTCGCGTTCAGCATTCCGTTCGAGCAGGCCGCCGTGCTGAAGGCCAGCCCGAAGGTGGACCTGATCGACGGTCCGTCGATCATCCAGCGCTATGTGTCGTTCAACACCCAGGTCAAGCCGTTCAATGACCCGAAGGTGCGCCAGGCCATCAACTACGCCATCAACAAGGAAGCGCTGGCCAAGGTGGCCTTCGCCGGCTACGCCGTGCCGGCCCAGGGCGTGGTGCCGCCGGGCGTGGACTTCGCCGAGAAGCTGGGCCCGTGGCCGTATGACCCGGCCAAGGCGCGCGAGCTGCTGAAGGAAGCCGGCTACCCGAACGGCTTCGAGACCACGCTGTGGTCGGCCTACAACCACACCACGGCGCAGAAGGTGATCCAGTTCGTGCAGCAGCAGCTGCAACAGGTGGGCATCAAGGCGCAGGTGCAGGCCCTGGAAGCCGGCCAGCGCGTGGAGCGCGTGGAGTCGGTGCAGAAGCCTGAGGACGCCGGCGTGCGCCTGTACTACGTGGGCTGGTCGTCGTCGACGGGCGAGTCGGACTGGGCGCTGCGCCCGCTGCTGGCCTCGGAATCGATGCCGCCGAAGCTGCTGAACACGGCGTACTACAAGAACGACCAGGTCGATGCGGACATCGCCGGCGCGCTGCGCACGACGGACCGCGCCGAGAAGGCCAGGCTGTACAAGGACGCCCAGGAACGGATCTGGAAGGATGCCCCGTGGGCGTTCCTGATCACGGAGAAGGTGCTGTTCGCGCGTTCCAAGCGCCTGAGCGGCGCCTACGTGATGCCTGACGGCTCGTTCAACTTCGACGAGATCGACATCAAGCAGTAAGCGTTTTGCGCCCCTCTCCCGCTTGCGGGGGAGGGGCGCAAATATAAAGACGGCGCCACCAAGCGCCGCCGAAGTGGTAGCTGTAGTCGCGGTAAGTCGTCCTTACAGTCGTACGCAGTAAGCCGTGTTGGCCGCCCGCCCGAGATGCGGGGGCATGGGCGGGTGGCCCGCGGTCTCAATTCCTGGTAGCCAGATGCTGAATTACTTCCTCAAACGATTCCTGGGCGTGATCCCGACACTGCTGCTCGTGGCAGTGCTGGTGTTCCTGTTCGTCCACATGCTGCCCGGTGACCCGGCGCGGCTGGCCGCCGGCCCTGAAGCCGACATGGCCACCGTCGAACTGGTGCGCAAGGACCTGGGGCTGGATCGCCCGATGCCCGAGCAGTTCGTGCGCTTCTTCACCAACGCGCTGCAGGGGGAATTCGGCACCTCGCTGCGCACCAAGCGCCCGGTCTCCGAGGAGATTGGCGAGCGCTTCCTGCCCACGCTGTACCTGACGCTCTCGTCGATGGTCTGGGCAGTCATCTTCGGCATGGCCATCGGCATTGGCTCGGCCGTGTGGCGCAACAAATGGCCGGACCGGCTCGGCATGACGCTGGCGGTGTCGGGCATCTCGTTCCCGGCCTTCGCGCTCGGCATGCTGCTGATGGAGGTCTTCTCGGTGCAACTGGGCTGGCTGCCGTCGATTGGCGCCGATAGCTGGAAGCACTACATCCTGCCCTCGCTGACGCTGGGCGCCGCCGTGGCCGCCGTGATGGCGCGCTTCACGCGGGCCTCGTTCATCGAGGTGCTGCAGGAAGATTTCGTGCGTACCGCCCGGGCCAAGGGCGTGCGCGAGACCGTGGTGGTCATCAAGCACACGCTGCGCAACGCGATGATCCCGGTCGTGACGATGATGGGCCTGCAGTTCGGCTTCCTGCTGGGCGGCTCCATCCTGGTCGAGAAGGTGTTCAACTGGCCCGGCCTGGGCCGCCTGCTGGTGGACGCCGTGGAAATGCGCGACTACCCGGTCATCCAGGCCGAGGTGCTGCTGTTCTCGCTCGAATTCATCCTGATCAACCTGGTGGTGGACATGCTCTACACCGTGATCAATCCCACCATCCGCTACAAGTAAGAGGCCGGCATGACTGAGCTTTCCACGCCCGCCGCGGCAGCATCCCCCAGTACCGCCCCGGAGGCCGTCCGCACGCCCTGGACCGAGTTCTGGCGCAAGTTCCGCAAGCAGCACCTGGCCCTGGTGGCCGGCGCCTTCGTGCTGATGCTGGTGGTGATTGCGGTGCTGGCGCCGTACATCGTCCCCTACGACCCCGAGAACTTCTTCGACTACGACGCGCTGAACGCCGGCCCGTCCGCCGCCCACTGGATGGGGGTGGACTCGCTCGGCCGGGACATCTTCAGCCGTATCCTGGCCGGCACGCGCATCTCGCTGGCGGCCGGCTTCTTCTCGGTCATCATCGGCGCCATCATCGGCACCGTGCTGGGCCTGATGGCGGGCTACTACGAGGGCTGGTGGGACCGCATCGTGACCCGGCTGTCGGACGTGCTGTTCGCGTTCCCCGGCATCCTGCTTGCGATCGGCATCGTGGCCATCCTCGGCAATGGCATGACCAACGTGATCTTCGCCGTGGCCGTGTTCAGCGTGCCGGCGTTCGCGCGGCTGGTGCGCGGCAACACGCTGATGCTCAAGGGGCTGACCTATGTGGAGGCGGCCAGGAGTATCGGGGCGTCCGACTGGACCATCCTGATGCGGCACATCCTGCCGGGTACGGTGTCGTCCATCGTGGTGTATTTCTCGATGCGGATCGGTACGTCGATCATCACGGCCGCCGGGCTGTCGTTCCTGGGCCTCGGCGCCCAGCCGCCCACCCCGGAATGGGGCGCGATGCTCAACGAGGCGCGCGCCGACATGGTCACCGCGCCGCACGTGGCCATCTTCCCGAGCCTGGCCATCTTCCTGACCGTGCTGGCGTTCAACCTGCTCGGCGACGGGCTGCGCGACGCCCTCGATCCAAAGATCGACCGCCGGTGATGCCCGCATGACCGCCAACGCGCCCCCCGTGGTCGGCAACCTGCCGGCCGGCTCCCGCAACGCGATCACCGATGTGCCGGGCGTGAGCGTCGGCCATCGCACGCTGGCGGACGGCGCCTGCCAGACCGGCGTGACCGTGATCCGCCCGCACGCCGGCAACGTCTACACCCACAAGGTGCCGGCGGCGGCTGTGGTGCTCAATGGCTTCGGCAAGAGCATCGGGCTGGTGCAGGTGGAGGAACTGGGCGTGCTGGAGACGCCCATCGCGCTGACCAACACGTTCAGCGTGGGGACCGTGGCGCAGGCGCAGATCCGCGCGGCGATTGCGGAGAACCCCGAGATCGGGCGCGGCTGGCCCACGGTCAATCCGCTGGTTTTCGAATGCAATGACGGCTACCTGAACGATATCCAGGCGATGGCGGTGCAGGAAGCCGACTACGCCGGGGCGCTGGCGACTGCCGGGGCCGAGGTGGCGCAGGGCGCCGTGGGCGCCGGGCGCGGGATGTCGTCGTTCGGGGTGAAGGGTGGCATCGGCACGGCGTCACGTCTGGCGGGTGGGTATACCGTCGGCGCGATGGTGCTGTCGAACTTCGGCACGGCCGAGTCGCTGATCTATGCGGGCCAGGCCGTGGGTTCCAGGCTGGCCGAGCGTCTGGCTGCCAAGACCGAGACGGAGAAGGGCTCGATCATCATGGTCGTGGCCACCGATGCGCCGCTCGACGCCCGGCAGCTTCGGCGCCTGGCGCTGCGCGCCGGCACCGGCCTCGCGCGTACCGGGTCGATCTTCGGCCATGGCTCCGGCGACATCGCGCTGGCCTTTTCCACGGCCTACACCGTGCCCCATCTGGCCGATGTGCCGATGCCTGCCGTGCCGATGGTCCACGAATCGCGGCTCGACCCGCTGTTCCGGGCCGCCGCCGACAGTGTGGAGCAGGCCATCGTCCACGCCCTCTGGCATGCCGAGCCAGTGACCGGCCGGGACGGCCACCACCGCGCGGCGCTGCGCGAGTTGCTGCCGGATCTCTCCGAGACCTGATATGAAGATTCTGATTTCCGCCGATATCGAAGGCGTGGCGGGCGTATTCCACACCGAGCAGACGCGCGCCGGCAATGGCGAGTACGAGCGCGCCCGCGCCTGGATGACGGCCGAGGCGAACGCGGCGGTGCAGGGCGCCTTCGCGGGCGGCGCCACCGAGGTGCTGGTCAACGACTCGCACGGCGGCTTCCGCAACCTGCTGCCGGACCAGATCGACCCGCGCGCGCAACTGGTGCTCGGCAAGCCGCGCTACCTGAGCATGATGGCCGGCGTGGAGCACGACTGCGACGGCGTGTTCATGATCGGCTATCACAGCCGCGCACAGGGCCGGGGCGTGCTGGCGCACACCATCAACAGCAGCGCCTTCGCACGGGTCTGGTTCAACGGGCTGGAGCTGGGCGAGGCGGGCATCTACGCCGCACTGGCCGGCGAGTTCGACGTGCCCGTGCTGCTGGCCAGCGGCGACGACGTGTTCATCGCCGAAACCCAGCCGCTGATGCCCTGGGTGCGCTACGTGCAGACCAAGACGGCGGGCGGGCAGGGCAGCGGCACCACGCTGTCACCGACGGCCGCGCGCGATGCCATCGCCCACGCGGCGGAGGCCGTGACGCGCAATGCCATCGCCCATCCCGAGGCCCGCTGCCTGGAACTGGCCGGCCCGGTCAACTGCCGGCTGCAAACCATGTCCTCTGCCTACGCCGACCTGTTCTGCCAGTGGCCGACCTTCGAGCGCGTGGACGGCGTGACGCTGGCCTTCACGGCGCCCACCGTGCAGGCCGCCGTGCGCATGCTGAACTGCTGCTCGGCCATGGCCTTCATGCTGAAGTAACGATAAATGGTGGCGGCGGGGCGCGCGGTGCGACAATAGCGCCCGTTCCCCGGATTTACCCCTCGTCACCATGAAGCAGGCCCCGCCCGGCGGCTGGATACCCGTTCGCAAGGATTTCGTCGATCCCGCCAACACCCGCTGCCACGCGCGCGGCGCCAAGGGCGGCCGCCACCACGGCTTTCCCGAGGGCCACGCCTATATCCTGCGCGGGCCGGATGGCCACGAATACCCCTTCGGCGCCGACTGTGCCCGCGCCGCGCTGCCCGAGCCAGCCTGGCTTGAACAGGTGCCCGACTACACCGAGCGCGACGCCGTGCCGCGCCTCCCCGATTTCACCGACCTCCCGCCCCCGCGCCGCAGCCGCAAGGCCACCGCCGCCGAGCAGGAACTCGCCCGCCGCAACGCCGCCACGCGCTACGTGGTGCTACGCATGGAGAAGGTGGCCGCCGTGCCACGCGTGCAGCCCACGGTGCGCTTCCCGGCGCTGGAAGACCTCTACCAGCAGATCGCCCAGGGCGGCGCGCTCTCCAACGCGCAAGTGACGCGCGTGCTGGCCATCGAACGCAGCGCCGCCACGCCAGCCAAGCTCCGCATGCTGAACCTGCTCGACGTCTACACGGCCCACGTGAAGCTGGAACGCCTGATCGCCGCCTCGAACAACCTCGACAACATCCGCTTCCTGCGCAGCCTCCACGACTGGCTGGCGCGCCACCTCGTGCTATCCACGGCGCAGCTGGACGCCGCCGGCATCGTCATGCATCCCCACGCGTTCCGGTCGGCCTGGCCGAGTGGGGGTGGGGAGGGGGAGTTGTTCTAGGGGGGGCAGGCGCGGCTCTGCAAATCCCACGATTGAGGGGGTACCTCCCTCGTCGGTGGGGGAGGGGCGGCGTGGGCGCTCGGACGTCTTTCGACAAGGTGCAATCCCCCGCATCGACAGATAACGGCACGCCGCACATCATCCTTAACCTCATGTCGTGATGTAACTGGCGTCAGGCGTGAGATGTGGGGTGTTCACGCATTGCTGTGCGCGGTGCGGCTTGAATTTAATCCTGCTTACTTCTCCCTTAAAAATTACGAAATCGCCTCAAATTGCAACGTTGCACTCCGCCCAACGACGCGGGTGCTTTTAGCCGATCGGCTATTTGAGGCAGATCCCGCCTTTGTTATCTTCCGGCCCCGATAGCCGCTGCGTTCGTCACATGCGCAGCACAGGATAAGAAAGAAGGGAGTAGGTCGTTGTATCGAGTACGGGGGAATTTTGCCTGGCTGCCGCGTGGGGTGGCCGGATGGGTCACGGGTCTGAGCCAGTTCGCACTGGCCGCGCACTGCCTTGCCGCCGGCGTTGTGCCGGACGGCGGCACTGCCACCACGGCCGTCACGGGCGCCAATGGCCGCATCACGGTCGGCGTGGCCGGCGCCGTGGGCGGCGTTTCCACCAATACCTACCGCGAATTCAACGTGCCGCGTGCCGGGGTCGATCTCGACAACGCGGCGGCGCGCGCACGCACCATCCTCAACCAGGTCACCGGCACCAATCCGTCCCTGCTCGAGGGCCAGCTCAGCGTGCTGGGCCCCCGCGCGAACGTCGTGATCGCCAATCCCAACGGCATCAGCGTCAACGGCATGGTGGTGCGGAACATGGGCAACCTGGCGCTGACCACGGGGCAGGTCACGTTCAACGATTTCACGGTCAACGGACAGTTGCAGCGCAACCTCGTGCTGAATACGCGTCAGGGCGCCATCGACATTGGCCCCGGCGGGCTGTCCGGCACGCTGCTGAACCTGGAGCTGATCGCCAAGCAATTGCGCATCGCCGGCAAGGTCGAGAACCTGTATGCGGATGCCAACGCGCGCGTCCGCGCGGTGGTGGGGGACAGCCATGCCGAGATCGACGCCAGCGTTTCCCCAACCGACAACCTGTCCCCCTGGATTGCCTACAGCGCACCGTCCGCCACGCCGGCCAATGGCATCGCGCTCGACATCACGGCTGCCGGCAGCCTGATGGCGGGCCGGATCGAACTGATGGTGACGGACCAGGGCGCCGGCGTGCGGCATGCTGGCGCGGCCTATGCGACCGCCGGCGATTTCGTTGTGTCGGGGAGCGGCGACCTGCGGCTCGCATCGGGCCGTATCGAGGCCAATCGCGACGTGGTGGTAGCCAGCGGTGGCTTGCGGGGCACGGGAACGGTGGAGGCGGGGCGGCATGTGTCGGTGGCTTCAGACCGGGTGGAGTTGGCCAATGCCGCGATCCGGGCCGGCTCCAAGGGAGCCGGGGACATCGTGATCGGCGCCAGCGGCCAGGTCCATACCGAACCGGTACGGCTGGCCGATACGACGCTCGATGCCAGCGGCGGCATCGGCCTTTTTGACGCGGGCACGGCCATGCAATTGACCGGCACGCGCGCCTCGGCAGGCGGGCACCTGATCGTCGGCGCCCATGACGTGGCACTCGATGGAACGGTGCTGACGTCCGTGGGCGGCGCCGCCAACATCGACGCCGCCGGGCGTTTTGCCCTGCGTGACAGCGACATCCTGGCCGCCACCGACATCAGGCTGCACGCCGGATCGATCGGACTCGAGTCGGCAGCACGCCAGTCCACCGTCGTCGCCCGCAGCGGTGGCGTGCTCGTGCAGGCCGATGGCGACATGGTCAACCTGGGCGCGCTGGTGCAGGGCCAGACGCGCATTCAGGATACGGCGGCGTCCCTCGGCGCGGTCACGGTGCAAACCGGAGGCTCGCTCCGCAACGAATCGACGCCCGATTCCCTCGCCATCCTCTTCGGCGTCAACGACGACGTCGTGGTGCGCGCCGGCGGCGACGTCATCAACCGCCATGCGCGGATGCTGTCCAACGCCCGGCTCGAAGTGACCGCCGCCGGCGACCTCGTCAACGCCATCACCAAGTCCAATGGCGCCAACGCCGAACAGCCCGTTATCGGCGCCTCCTCCGGGCGGCGCTGGCTGGTGCTGTCGAAGCGCGGCAATACCTTCGATATCGACTACGGGACGGTAGACCGCCCGGACCAGACCGCCTACCTGCTTTCCGAGACCGGCACCACGCTGAGTGGGCGCAATGTGATCAATACCGGGGGCAACATCTACGCCAACAACGGATCGATCGTTATCAAGGCGGCCGACACGTTCCGGACCGAAGGCGTCACCAGCGGCGCCGCGCACCTCTCGCGCACGTGCATGATCGTGTGCCGGACTTCGGCGTCCTCGACGACGACTGTCAGCGGCGGGCTGCTGTCCGCCGGCGGCGATATCGACATCACGGCGGGCCGCGTGGCCGAGAACATCGGCGGGCGCGTGCTGGCGGTGGGCTACCTCACGGTCAACGCGCCGCTCACCTATGCCACTGGTGTTACCGGCTACACGGCGATCGCCCGGGACCGCGGTTTCAAGGTGTTCTTCGGTGACACCTGGGCGCGGCTCTATGCCATGGACGTGGGCGGAAGCTGGATGGCCACGGGCCGCACGCGCCTGAGCGGCGACGCCGTGATCGATGGCGGTAGCCTGGACGGTGACGTGACGGTGGCCGGGAACACCACGGTGGTGCGGCCCCGCCAGCAGGACCCGGTCAGCATCGAAAGCCATGTGGGGCTGACGTCATGGGCATGGCGATGAGCACCCGGCACGCAGTGGCATGGGCGGCAGCCTGGACGGCCGCCACGGCGGCCTGGGCGCAGGCGCTGCCGCCGGGCCCCATCGCTCCGGAAGACCCCGCCCAGCGTTTGCTGCGGGAGCAGCGCCAGCGCGACCTCGAGCGCGAGGCGACGCAGCCGCCGGCCCGCATCGACAGGGGCGTCGTGGTGGCGCCCGACGCGCGCGTCGAGGACGTGGCGGAGACTTCGGCCACCTTCGACATCGCACGGATCGATGTGGTGGGCAACACGGTGCTGGCCGATGCCGAAGTCGCGGCCATTACCGCACCTTTCGTCGGCCGGCCGCTTGGCACGAACCGGATCAACCTACTCCTGCGCCGCTTCACGGAGGCGTTCGTGGCCCGTGGCTACATCACCACGCGCGCCTACCTTGGCGAGCAGAACCTCGCCAGCGGGGTGCTGGTGGTGACCGTCGTGACGGGGAAGGTGGAAGCCCTCCAGCTCAATGGCCGCACGCTCCGGCCTGGCAGCGCGCCACTGTTCGATACGGTGGGTGGCGGCTGGGTGACGGATGCCGGCACGGCCTGGCAGTTTCCGGGGCCGGATGACACGCTGCGCCTGCCGGACCTTGAGCAGGGCGTCGACCAGATCAACCGCCTGCGCCGCAATCGCGCGGAAATGCAGATCCTGCCGGGCCAGACCCCGGGCGGCTCGGTCGTGGCGCTGACCAACCCGCCCGGCGACCGTTTCCGTTTCAACGCCGGGGCGGATAACTATGGCAGCCGTAGCACGGGCATTGCCCGCACGCGGCTCGGCATGGATGCGGACAACGCGCTGGGGCTGCAGGAATCGTTCTCGGCCAGCTATGTCGGCACGACCGACACCAATGCCGCCGTGGCCTCGGCGGCGCTGCCATTCGGCTACAACACGTTCAGCTACACGGCATCGCTGTCGGAGTACCAGAACACCATCGGTGATACGGCGTTGCTCTACGGCCGCAGCATCGGTCATACCTTCGGCTGGAACCGCGTGATCACGCGCGGTCAGACCGGCCGGCAGGCGCTCGACTTGACCCTGACGTGGCGCAAGAGCGAGCGCGATATCAACAATCTGCAACTCGATCCGCAGCGGCTGACCGTGCTACGCGCCGGCTGGAACGGTCTGTGGCGTTTTGCCGCCAATGGCATGCAGGGCTACGTGACGGCCGACGCCGGGTACTCGCGCGGCCTGACCTCGCTGAACGCCACGCGCGATCCGTCCGATATCCGCCATGACGAGGCGCACGCCCAGTTCAACAAGCTCGATGCCAGCACCACGCTGCAACTGCCGCTCCCGCCGGTGGGCGGCGGGGCGGTGTTCGCGTGGCGCGCCCAACTCTCGGGCCAATGGACCAACGTCGCGCTATTCGGCTCGGAGCAGATCTACGCCGGGGGCATGAGCACCGTGCGCGGCTTCCGGGAAGGCGTGATTGCCGGGGATCGCGGCGCCTATCTGCGCAACGAACTGGCCTGGGCCAATGCGCCCGTCGTGGCCGGCATCCGCATCGAACCCTATCTCTTTCTCGACGGCGGCGAGGCCCAGTACGTGGCCACCCGCCAATGGCAAGCGGTGGCTGGCGCCGGGGCAGGCGTTCGCCTGTCGGCCCAATGGGCCGGCCAGACGCTGAGCGGGGAACTGCTGGCTGGCGCGCCACTGGCCCAACCCGCGAACCTCGGCCCCAAGCGGACCGTCCTGCTGGCCACGCTGAACTGGATCTACTAGGAACCCAAACCATGCAACCGATTCTCTCCCGCCTCGCTGCCGGCGTCGTTCTGGCACTCGGCCTCCATGTTGCCCACGCCGCAACGGTCAATGGCGTGACGATCTCCGACGCCGCCATCGTCGAGGCGGCAAAGGCGGCTGGCCTGCCAGACACGCCTCAGTCGCGCGAGGTGATCAAGCAGCAGTTGATCGCGCGCGAGCTGTTCCGGCAGGAAGCCAACAAGGACAAGGCACTGGAAGCCCGTCCCGAGGTGCAGACGCAGCTGCGGGAGGCCCGCAACCAGATCCTGACGCAGGCATGGCTCAAGGATCGGATCAAGCCCGAGCCGGTGACCGATGCGCAGGTCCGCGCGCGGTACGACGCCATCGCGGCGTCGCTGGGCGCCATGGAGTACAAGGCGCGCGTGATCGAGCTGGCCGACGATGCGGCGGCCGTGAAGGCGCTGGCACGGATCAAGGCCGGCGAGGACTTCGCCAAGGTTGCCCAGGACATGAGCCTGGCACCCACCCGCACCAGTGGCGGGGCGCTGGACTGGATCAGCTTCAAGGTGCCCGCGCAGGAAGGCCATACGCAAAGCCTGCCGCTGCCGATTGCCGAGGCCATTTCCACGCTGCCGGCGGGTGGGGTGAGCCCAAACGCCGTGACCTGGAACGCCCGTCGCTACCTCGTCAAGGTGGACGCCTTGCGCCCGACGCAGGTGCCGTCGTATGACGCGGCGGCGCCGGGGATCCGGCAGGCACTGCAGGCGCAGGCGCTCGAGCGCGCCACGGTGGCCCTGGTCACCGGCCTGCTGACCAAGGCAAAGATCACCCAGTGACCTCGAGCAACGGGCTGGCTATCGATGCCACGGCATTTGGTGCGATGAACGCCGGCCAGATCCACATCATCAGCACGGCGGCGGGCGTGGGCGTGCGTGCCGATGGCAACCTGGCGGCATCGGCCGGCAATCTGACCATCGACTCGGCTGGCAATCTCAAAGTAGGCAGCACCTATGCCAAGCAGGCGGTGGCGCTCAACGCGGGCGGCGCGATCGTGGCGTCGGGCAACGGCCAGGCGGAGGCGGGCTACACGGCTCAGGCGGGTGGGGATGTCACGCTGGGCGGTACGCTGGAGTCAGGCCGGGCGCTGACCGTGACGGCTGGCGGCGCGATCAACGGGGCCGGCGGCGTGAAGGCGGCGGAGGCGGTGACGCTGGATGCCGCTGCCAGCGTGGACGTTGGCGGCGCCGTCAATGGCGCCACCGTGCTCGTGAAGGCGGCGGGGCAGGACGGGCGCGGTGATATTCGGCTCGGCGGCGACGTGACGTCGCCGGGCGCGATCCGGTTGCAGGCGGCACGCGACACCCTGATCGACGGCAACGCGGTGTCGGCCGGAGACCTCGACCTGGCATCGCAACGCAACCTGACGATTCGCGGCGCCGCCGGCAGTACGGCGGGTAACGTCGCGCTGACGGGTGTCACTGGCAGCGTGACCACCAGCGGCAACGTGGTGTCGCCGGGCACGCTGACGGTGACGGCCGGCACAGACGCGGCGTTGGGCGGGCAGGTGCTGTCCACCGGCGCGCTGAACGTGACGGCGCAGAACGGCAGCATCAGCACGAGCGGGGAGATTGGTAGCAACGCGGGCCTGACGCTGACCGCTTCCCGCGACGTCACCGTGGGCGGCCAGGCGCAAAGCGCCGGCGACACCCGCATCCGCGCGACGCAAGGCAATGTGGCAATCCAGGGTGCCCTGACCAACGATGGCGAAGCGGATATCGGCGCGGGCGGGAGCGCCGTCGTGGCGGGCAGCCTGTCCAGCGGTGGCAATACGACGCTGACGGCTGCGGGCGGATCGGCGACGGTCAGCGGCGCGCTGACCAGCCTCGGCAACGCCACGGTGAGCGGCGCGCAGGACGTGACCATGTCGGGGAGCACGCTCGTGGGTGGCAACCTCGGCGTGGCGGCGGGCGGCTCGGCGAAAGTGAGCGATCTGACGTGGATTGGCGGCGACGCCACGCTGCGCGGCAATGACGTGACGATCGGCGCGGCGGCCACCGGCCACGGCAATGCCGTAAACGGCAAGCTGGACGCCGCCGCCACGCGCGCGCTGACCCTGTCCGGGAACAGCACGGGCACGAACGTCTCGTTGAGCGGGGCAACCATCGTCAACCAGGGTGTCACCGCTGCGGTACAGACCCTGAGCGTGGGCGGTGGTGCCGTCATCAATACCGGCACGATGGCCGGCAACGCGGCGGCGTTCAACGTCGGCAACCTGACGAATCGGGGCACCATCGGCGGCCAGGCCGTAGACGCCACCGTGACCGGGGCGCTCGACAATGCGTACGGGCTGATCGCCGGTGCGCAGCGCCTCGACGTAACCGCCGGCACCCTGGCCGCGAACCAGGGCGGCACGCTGTTCGCGGGCGACCTGACCGGCCAGAGCCCGCTGACGGGCAATCTCGGCTTCACGGTATTGGGCGGCAACGGCAGCTTCAATAACGCGAGCGGCCAGATCCTGGCGGGCAACAACCTGACGGTCAACGCGCTGAACCAGGTCTTCGACCCATCGGCAACGAGCACCGGCAGCCTCAACGCCAACGGCACGCTGACGCTGGGCGCGCTGGCCATCAACAATACCGGTACCTGGACCGTGCCGGGCGGCAGCGTGGTGCTCAATGCCAGCCAGGGTATCACCAACAGCGGCACGATCCAGAAGGCCGGCGACCTGTCGCTGGCCACGGGCGGTACGCTGACCAACACCGGGCAGATCGTGGGCGGCAGCAATGTCTCGCTGTCGGCCGGCAATCTGTCCAATACCGGCACGATGCACGCCAACGGTAACCTCGCGTTGGACGGCAACGTGACCAACCGTGGCGTGGCGGAGGCGCTGGGCGACATCGTCGTCACGGGTTCGAACTACGACAACACGGGCGCGAAGACGCAGGCCAACCGCGACGTGAAGGTCGACATTGCCGGGACGGTGTCGAACACCGGCGGCGTGCTCGGAGCGAACCGCGACATGCATATCGCTGCCGGGGCGGTGGTCAATGACCGGACCGGGCCGGTGGATGCCGGCAGCACGACCGGCAAGGTGACGAACGACGCGCTGCTGGACTCGACAGTGATCGGCAGCTATCGGCCATTGGCTGGTGGCTATTGCGACGCCTGTACCGGTAACGAACTCGGCAATCCGCTGGATATCCGCATTGGCGATCTGACCCGGACTGCCGATGGGACGTCGATTTCACCGGTCATCGGCTATGTGCCGTACTACAGCGGCGGGGACGCTGGCGTGGTCTACCTGCCCATGTGGCACGTGGGCCCGAACGCACCCGTGCCGGGGAATCCGCTGCTGGCCCTGCCCACGGTGGACCGCACCATCGTCAGCCAGACGGATGGCGTGGCCGGCCAGATCATCAGCCGGGGCAAGCTCGACATCGCCGCCACATCGCTCTCCAACAAGGGTGGCGCGATCTCGGCGGGCGGTGACCTGACGCTGAACGTGGGGGCTCTCGACAACGGCCGATCCGCCACGCTGGTCAGCAGCGTGACGGACCAAGTGAATGCGGGGGAACTGAGCGCGTTCCTCGCGCAGCTCAAAAGTATTGGGGAGCGTGTAGACGGCACCATCCCCGGCACGACCCAGACGGTGTTTGGCACCCCCTCGCCGGGTTGCCAGGGCGATAACTGTGGCGCGCCGCTGGTGACGGCGTTTCCGATGAACATTGGAACGGCCGCAGATAACTCAGCTGTCAGCGCGCCCACCCAGTCCTCGACCATCTACCAGCTTGGCAAGGCCGGCCAGATCACGGCGGGGGGCAACCTCGCCCTGACTGGCACCGGTGACCTGACCAATGCCGGGGACTTGGCTGCGGCGGGCAAGGTGACCATTACCACGCCCGGCACGTTTACCAACCAGGGCGTCCATGACATCCAGGTGACTACCCGCCAGGGGTGCGTGCCGGGTGCCGATTGCCCGGACGACAGCGCGCCGACGGTCCAGTCCGTCACGTGGCAGCAGACGCCCAGCACGGTGGCGGCGGGCCAGACGCTGACCATCAACGCGGCGAACGTCAGGAACCTTAGCGGCACGCTTGCCGCCCAGGGCAATGTGGACATCACGGCGGGCGGCACGGTCACGAACCAGGCCGGCGCCATCCAGTCGCTGTCGGGCGATGTGTCGATTACGGCGGCGTCGCTGGTCAACACCTCGCTCGACCCGGTGCAATTGCGCAAGAGCTACGGTGGCCAGAATCCGTCCTATGCGGGCGGCTGCAACCCCGGCGGCACCTATGGGAACAGCCAGTGCTCAGCGATGGAGGACGCGGCGGCAGGGCCGGCGGCGGTCATCAGTGGCGCGCGCGATGTCTTCATTCAGGGCGGCAGCGTCAACAACCACGGCGCGCTGATCAGCGGCGGCCGCAATGTCAGCGTGCAAGCCACCGGCGGCGTGGACAACACGGCCATCGCGCTCAATGCGGACTGGGTTGGTCGCTGGCAGGAAGACCGCAGCGGCGGCGACCGCTGGCACGATACCGGCGGCCGGGCCGCCATCGGCAACATTGCCTCGGGTATCCAGGCCGGCAATGCGTTGTCCGTGAGTTCGGGCGGCCAGATCGTCAATACCGGCAACCTGTTGGGTGCGGCGGTGGACATCACCGGCGCCGCGATGGTCAACGGCATCACAAGCCCGAACCAGCCGACGCCCCCGGCGGCCCCGCCGACTCAAGTCATTTCACTCGGCCCGCCGCCGGTGCCGGCCGGCTCGCTGCCGCCTGCGACGCCGACACCGGACCCGACCGAACCGTGGCAATTCACCCCGGTCATCGTGGCGACGCCTGCCGCGCCCACGGCGGGTGGGCCGGCCACCGTTGACTGGCACTTCAACGCCAAGCCCGACGGCACGCCGCTGACAGCGCCGACGAACACCGGCGGCCGTGCCCAATACGTCAACCCGAACCCAGCCACGGGCGTGCTCGCCGGGGTGACGCCGGACAGCCTGCTGGGCCAGTTGCCGCCGGACCTTCGGCCGGGCAACGTCACGTTCTACTACGACCCGTACACCGAATCGCAGAAGTTGAATCAGGCCGCGTTGCAGCAGACGGGGCAGGACAGCTTCGTCAGCGGGCTGGCATGGGATAGCCAGAACAATCTCTCGGTCGATGACCAGGAGAAGCTGGCGCTATACAAGAACGCGGCGGACTACGCCAAGGAGCACGGCATTGCGCTGGGCACGGCACTGACTGACGAACAGGTGCACGCGCTGGACAAGCCGATGCTCTGGTACGTGGAGCAGGCCGTCCCGGACCCGCGCTGCACGGTGGCCAGCACGGCCTGCGGCAGCGTGAACGCGCTGGTGCCGCAGGTCTACCTGCCGGACGGCTACGTCCAGGCGCTGGCGACGCCCAACGGCGGCACGATCAGCGGGCAGAACGTCAGCCTGGACATCGACGGACAACTGCGTAACAGCGGCCAGATCACGGCCGGGGACCTGCTGCAGGTGAAGGCGGGCAGCCTGGACCTGAGCCCGAACGTGGTGGACATCGGCACGAATGCGTACAAGGCGCAGGGCGGCTGGAATGTGCTGACGGGCACGGTGGTGCAGCCGGGCGGGTTCCTGTCGGCGATGCGCATGGACATCGACGCCGGCACGATCCACGCGGTGAACGACGCGTTCCGGATCACCCGAGCCGACGGCACGGTGGACGAGGAAGCCAGCGCGGCGCTGGTGGAGCAATTGAAGGAGAGCCTCGGGCTGAACTACACCGAGGACACGCTCCAGGACGACATCCACACCCGGTTTATCAAGGAAAAGAAGGGCTTCGGCATCATCGGCCAGATCGTGGCGATGGTGGCTGCGGTGGCGATCTCGATTGTTACGGCTGGGGCGGGGGCGGTTGTTGTCACAGCGGCGTTTGGTGCGACGTTTGCCGGTTCCGTGATGGGCGTTGCGCTATCGGCGGCGATCTCCGGCTTGGTTGCCGGTACGTTGTCCAGCATGGTGACGCAGGTCATTACCACGGGCTCGCTCAACCTCGGCGCCGCGCTGAAAGCGGGCGCGGTATCCGGCCTAACGGCCGGGCTGACCCAAGGCGCGATGGGAGCTTTGGACCTCAGCTCTCCCGGGGTGACAAGCTTTGGCGACAACATCGCCAAGGGCGACTGGGCTGCGGTGCAGGCGAACCTGGGGAATTACGTCGAAGCAAGCGTAGTCCGCTCGGCGATCAGCGCGGGCGTGAACACCGTGGCCTATGGCGGAAGCTTTGGGCAGGCGTTTGTGGGTGGGCTGGTAAGGGATGCGGCAGCAGTTGGGGCCAACGCCGTGGGAGTAAGCGCGCCGGGTATTGGCATGCCGGGCTCGGACTCCTCGACGATCCTGACCAATGTATTGGGACATGCGCTGGTGGGGTGTGCTGCGCAGGGCCTGACGGGTGGTGATTGCGCAGGAGGCGCGATCGGCGGCGCGGCGGGCGCTATTGCGGCGCCGTTGATTCGGGACGAGGTCTACGCGGGCAGCAATGTCGTCAACTACAGCGATGACAAGATTCGCCAGGCACTGACGGTCGGGCTTGCGACGCTGATTGGAGGAGCAACTGGCGCGCTGCTGGGCGCCGATGTTACCTCCGCCGGGATGGCGGCGCAGAATGAGGCGCTGAACAATGCGACGAGCGGTTCAAAGAAGCCAACGGTTCCTGACGAAGTGCGCAAACTGCTTGAGCAGCAGCGGCGTGCGTTTGGTCAGGCAGGCACGGTCCCCAATTCAGGCAACGGAGTCGCGCCCCCGATGGTTGGGCCGAGCCCGTTGGTCCTTGGCGGTGCGAAGGGCGGTGCACCGAACTTCATCGTTTCGTCAGGAGGGACTGTCTACCCAGTTCCCAACGGCGCAACCGGTCCCACCCCAGTCTTGAACCCAGGGGGCAATCAAACCGGCGTAGCGTTCACGGGAGGGGCGGGCGGTGAAAATGGGAAAGTTTCAACGATACGGATTATGGATCCGACTCAACCGAGGGGGCGAGTCCGGGCTATCCGGATGGATATGTAAAATATGAAAACTCGGCTCAGCCAAAGCCGCAAGGAGTTGATCCATATACTGGAAAAACTTTGCCGAATTCACAGTCGCATTTTCCAATAACCAAGTGAGGAAAGTATTATGCCGAGCGCGCTTTCGATTCTCGTCGGTAAAAAAATTGTTGAAATTGACATGACTCCACAGGACGGTGGAGTCATGTTTGAGGAGGGTATAACTTTAAATATATATAATAGTTATGAGGTAACTTTCAAGGATCCAGAGCGCTCGCCGTTAACTGGCTCGATCGTTGTGAGGGTTGAGGAAACTACGGAAGAAGCGATCATTGTCCTAGATAATGGTGTTTGCGTGAAGGTGGCGTTAACGAGCGATGCTTATTTCGGCCCTGAGGCAATGCAACTTCGCGTTCCAGGAAAATCAATTGTTATTTGGAGTTGACGCTCACTGCCTTAAGCTCAGTTTCCTTCTTCGTGCCATGCGCAAGTTCCAAAAAAAGACAGACTGGCGCGCTGTTGGGGCGTGACGTAACTTCCGCCGGGTTGGCTGCGCAAAATGAGGCGCTGAACAATGCGACGAGCGGCAGCCGAAAGCCCGGCACGCCGGACGAGATTCGCAAGTTCCTCGACAAGGAGCGGGCAGCATTTGGGCAGACGCGCTCCACTACTGGTAACGGTCTGGCCGATGCACCGGTGGTGTCGCCGAGTCCACTGGTACTCGGCGGGGCTCGCAGCCCGGTGCCGGTCTACAATGCCCAAGGCGCGGCAAGAGCGGCGGCGAATAGTGGAAACTGGTCGGATGGCTCGTTAAGCCAAACAATACAGAATATTGCGGGATCGAATGCGCAAGTCACATACACCACATCTGGAAAAACCGTCTATACGAATCCGTCTGCCGGTGCGTCCGTGGTTTATGATAACGCCGGTAATTATTTCCGCGTTCAAAGTTCAACGGGACAATATTAAGATAAGAGTGGGAGCCAAATCCCCAACAACGTTCCATTGGTTGGAAATGGAAAGACGACGCAAACGGGTGTCCCTTCGGGGGTGAGAAATGGATTGACGCATTTCAAAAATGATGATGCGCGTAAATAACTGGAGACGATTTCGATGAAAATGCAAGAATCGACGTTTTCGGTCGCTGCAGGTGCGGGAAGTGAATCGGAGCCAAATGCTAATTCATTTCGGCTCTCTGGGTTGTTGTCAGAGTGGTTATTTTCCTCTGATTTTTGGCACGATCTCAATGTGGAAATAGGGACAATATTCGATCAATTTGAGGAAGATGAGGTCGATTCATCGGTTACAGAGAAGGTTGCGAATTATCTATGGAAAAGGATTGATATGTTGATTGTGAATCCAATTTATAAAATAGAATTCGTACGTGGTTGGACCTCCTCAAATGAGCCTCTGATCGAAGCTGTTGAGCGGGACCAACTAATTTTTGAATTAAAAGGGCTTCATACTTTCCTTGTGGAATCTTTGGTAAGGGCTCAACGGGTACTATTTTCCCTCTGATCAGCGATTATATTTGTCGCCGTACTGATGGCAGTATTGCGGTGTTTTTTATGCCAGAGTGATGAATCTTTCCCGCAGGGGGCGGAGGGGTCGAAAAGGGTCTTTCGGCCTAACGTTTCAGGGAACCCAAAGTGATGATGCAGACCCTCAGCTTTGTGCGCGTTTCTGGGGAAACGAAGTACGTACGCAGTTCGCCGTCGATGGGCCTGATGGTTGGTCGCGTCGTGCTGGAACTGGAAACGCCGGAAAAGGCAAAAGAGGATCTCTCGTCGCTGAGCTATACGGGCGATCAGGTCAAGACGGCCGCGAAGTAACAGAAGTCGTTGGGAGGATGCTGGCTTCGGCATCCTCCACGGTAAGCCTTGGCACACCCCCAAAAAATGGCGTTAAATAAACAAATCTCCACTCCCTCCAGGCCCCGCCATGCCTGCCAGCGCCAGCCCCATCGCCCGCTGCTTTGCCCAGCGCTACGCGGAAGCAAGACAGAAATTCCTCACCACAGCGCGCCAGGCCGGCGCCACGCTGACTGAATTTCCCCATCCCACCGAAACCGGCAGCGAAGGCGAGGTGCTTGCCATCGACGTGGCGTGGATTGGCCCCGCTGATGCGCTGCGCGTATTAATGATCACTTCCGGCACCCACGGCGCCGAAGGGTTTTGCGGATCCGGTGCCCAAGTGGCCTTGCTGGGCGATACCGCGCTCCATGCCGAGTGCCGCCAGGCCGGCTATGCGTTGTTGTTCGTGCATGCGGTGAATCCGTACGGGTTTTCGCACCTGCGGCGGGTCAATGAGGACAACGTCGATCTGAATCGGAATTTCATCGATTTCGATCAACCGTTGCCGACGAACGCGCCGTATGCGGAGGTGGCGCCCTTGTTGCTGCCGGCACACTGGCCGGCGTCGGATGCGGATCAGGCCGCGCTGATGAAGATTGCGGCCGAGCGTGGGATGGGGTGGTATCAGGCGGCGGTCAGCGCCGGGCAGTATCACGATCCGGGCGGGCTCTTTTTCGGTGGGCAGGAGCCGGCCTGGAGCAACTACACGCTGCGGCGCATCCTGGCGCGTTTTGGCGCGGACCGGCAGGTGCTGCGCTGGATCGATATCCACACCGGCCTCGGCCCGTGGGGCTATGGCGAGCCGATCTATATGGGGCCGGACGAGCCCGCGCAAATCACCAAGGCCCGCGAGATCTGGGGAGCGGGTGTGACGTCGATCTATGACGGCTCGTCGACGTCGGCAAACCTCACGGGGCTGGCGTGGCAGGCGGTGCCGCAGACGCTGGGCAGCATCGACTATGCGGGTATCGCGCTCGAATTCGGCACGCTGCCACTGGCGGAGGTTCTCGATGCGCTGCGCGGCGACCACTGGCTCCATCGCCACCCCGAGGCTGACGAGAACCAGCGCGCGCTGATCAAGCTTGCGGTCTGGCGGGCGTTTTATGGGGACGCCGATGACTGGCGCGACGGCGTGGTCGCGCAGGTGCTGGAGGCGGTGCGGAAGGGCGTGGGCGTGGCCTAGCGGCGTATTGGCAAGCTACGCCTGCGCACCACTCTGTTCCACCAGCCAATTCCGGAACGAGCGCGCCGCCGCCGGCTCCACGCGGTCGCGCGGCCAGACCGCGTAGTAGCCGCCGCCCAGCGAGGCGCTTGCATCGCAGGCCCGCACCAGCACGCCAGCATCCAGGCAGTTGTCGATCATGTGCCGCCAGCCGAGCACGATGCCCTGGCCCTCGATGGCCATCTGCACGAGCACCGGATAGGCGTTGACCACCAGTTCATGTTCGATGCGCGGATCGCGCAGGCCATTGCGGGTAAGCCACGTCGGCCATGACATCCACTGCCGCTGGGCGTCCTCCAGCACCAGAAGCGTCTCTTTCGGCAGGTCGGCCACGGCCAGCGTGCGGCCGCGCAGGTAGCTGGGCGCGCACACGGGGAAGACTTCCTCGTCGTAGAGCCGCCGCGCGGCCAGGCCGCTCGGGGCACCTTCGCGCAGGTAGTAGAGGGCGATATCGAAGTCCGTGCCGGCCAGCGAGGCCAGGCTGTCGTTGACGATGAGTCGCACGCGGTAGTCGGGATGCTGCGCGCGGAACGCGGCGAGCCGGGGCGCCAGCCACAGCACCGCCACGCCGGACGAGCAGGCCACCGACAGCTCCACCTGCCCCTTGCGCTTCATCACGTCTTCCGTGGCCTCGGCGCAGGCCACCAGCAGGCGCTGCACCTGCTCGGCGTACTGCTGGCCGGCCACGGTCAGCCGCAGCGCGCGTGGTTCGCGCACGAACAGCTTCTTGCCGAGAAAGCGCTCGAGTTGCGCTACCTGCCGGCTGATGGCGCTTTGGGTGAGATGGAGTTCTGTGGCCGCGCGCGTGAAGCTGCCGTGGCGCATGGTCGATTCGAAGGCGACCAGGCAGGGCAGGGGCGGCAGGGGTGAGATGCGCATGGGGGAACGAAAACATGGCGGCAGGAGCCGCCATGATAAGTCCCACGCCGGGCGGCGACACGTTTTACCGTTCGTCCCCCGAGTCTTGCACTAGCGAGGTGCCTGATGCACCCGGCCGGCCTGCATGACGAGCCCAATGCGGGCATCGGGGCCGGCCAGCACGCCGATATCGGTGAGCGGGTCACCATCGACGGCGATCAGGTCGGCCAGCGCGCCGGCGCGTACCGTGCCGAGTTCCCCGTCGCGCTGGAGGATGGCGGCGGCGATGGAGGTAGCCGAGCGAATCGCCTCGAGGTTGCCGAGCAGTTCCGCGCGGATGCGGAATTCCTCGGACTGGTACTGGTGCATTTCCCCGAGCAGGTCCGAGCCGAAGCCCATCTGCACGCCGGCTTCGGCGTAGATGGCCAGCGAATCGCGTCCGGCCTGGCGCACGGTTTCGATCTTGGCGACCGAGTCGGCAGGCAGACCGAGGCGTGCGCCGTCGCGCGCCAGCGCGTCGTAGGTGATCAGGGTGGGCACGACGAAGGCGCCGTGCTCGCGCATCACGCGGGCCGCGGCAGCATCGACGAGATTGCCGTGCTCGATGGTCCGCACGCCGCAGCGCACGGCGCGGGTGATGGCGCGGCCCGTGTAGGCATGGGCCATCACGTAGGTCTGGGCGGCCTCGGCCTCGGCCACGATGGCGCGGATCTCGTCCTCGCTGTACTGCGTGTTGCCGATGGGGTCGGTCGGCGATGCCACACCGCCCGAGGCCATGATCTTGATCTGCGTGGCGCCTTTCTGGATTTCCTCGCGCACAGCGAGGCGCACGGCATCGACCCCATCCGCCACGCGGGCGATGGCCCCGGCACGGAAGGCGCACGAGCAGGGCTCGAGCGTGTCCGAGCGCGGCCGGAAGTCGCCATGGCCGCCAGTCTGCGAGAGCGCCTTGCCGGACGGGAAGATGCGCGGGCCCGGAATCAGCCCGGTCGCCACGGCCTGCGAAAGGCCCCAGTCCGCACCGCCCGCATCGCGCACCGTGGTGAAGCCGCGCTCGAGCATGCCCCGCATGATCGGCATGGCGCGGAAGGCCACCAGCACGTTGGGCTGCACGGCGTTCACGCCGAGGTTGGCCAGCGAGGCCAGCACGTGCACGTGGCAGTCGATCAGGCCCGGCATCACGGTCTTGCCGGTCACGTCGATCACGGTGGCCTGCGGCGCGTGGATGGGCGTGGCCGAGACTTCGACGATCCGTTCGCCGTCGATCAGGACATCATGGCGCGGCAGCACCGTGCCGCGTGCGGGGTCGAGGACGTTGCCGCCCTGGAGCAGGATTTGAGTCATGAGGCTGTAGCGGAAAGACTTCCGTTCAATGCTTGCGAAGATAGGCGGGCTCGCGCACCAGACGCGTGCCGGCGAAGCTGATGGCGGCGGCAATCATCACGTAGAAGGCCGGTGCCATGGTGCTGCCCGTGGTGGCGATCAGCCACGTGATGAAGAACGAGGCGAAGCCGCCGAAGATCGTCACGGCCATGTTGTAGGCCACGGAAAGTCCCGTGGACAGCACCTTGGCCGGGAACAGCTCCGAGAAGGCGGCCAGGATCGGGCCGGTATAGGTGGCGATCAGCACACCGAACACCACCTGGAACACCAGCAGCGAGGCCAGCCCCGGGGCGTGGTTGATGTAGGCGAACATCGGCCAGGCCAGCACGAAGATCAGCGCGGCGGCGCCGGAGAGCAGCCCACGGCGGCCGATGCGGTCCGCCAGCAGGCCGACGATGGGCGCGAACACCATGATCGCCATGCCCCCGGCCATGCCGGCCACGAAGCCGGTGGATTGCGGCACCTTCAGCACCTTCACGGCGTACGTCGGCATGTAGAACAACAGCACGTAGGTGCAGACCGTCCACAGGATCACCATCGAGAAGCTGGCGGCGGTCTGGCGCGGGTAGTCGCGCAGCACCTCGGTCAGCGGCGAGTCGGTCTTGTCGGTGGTCTCGCGGAAGGTGGGCGTTTCCTCCAGGTGATGGCGGATGTAGTAGCCCACGGGGCCGATCACCATGCCCAGCAGGAACGGCAGGCGCCAGCCCCAGCTATTGAGCGCCTCGGTGCTCAGGGAGGCCGTGACGAAAGTGCCTACGGCGGCGCCGAGCAGCACGGCCACGCCGATACTGGCCTGGATCCAGCTCGAGTAATAGGCACGCTGGTTTTCCGGCGCGTATTCGGTCAGGAAGGCGGTGGCGCCGCCCATCTCGCCGCCGGCGGAGAAGCCCTGCATGAGCCGGGCCACCACGATCAGCAGCGGCGCGAACAGGCCGATCTGGTCATAGGTGGGGGCGATGCCGATCAGCGTGGTGCCCAGTGCCATCAGCAGGATGGTCAGCGAGAGCGCGGCCTTGCGGCCCACGCGATCGGCGTAGATGCCGAGGATGATGCCGCCCACGGGGCGCATGAAGAAGCCCACGCCGAAGGTGGCCACGGCCAGCAGCAGCGAAGTCAGTTCGTCGCCGGTGGGGAAGAACAGCTTGGCGATGATCACGGCGAAGAAGCTGTACACCGTGAAATCGAACCATTCGAGCCCGTTGCCGATCACCGTGGCGATGATGGCGCGGCGTCGCTGGCTGGCGCCGACACGGGGTTGGTCGGCCGCGTAGGCGGGGGCGCTGGCTTGCATGTCTCTCTCTCCCTTTTATGGCAGTTCAGGCCGATGTTAGGGGCGCCGCGATGACGCGAGAAACGAAATCTGCGCATGCGGCCATGACGTCAGCGCATGCATGGGCTGTGCCAGGCCGCTGCCAGCCGCTACCGATACGACAGCACCAGCCCCTGTATCAGCTGCGTCCAGCCTTCCAGCATCACGAACAGCAGCAGCTTGAACGGCACCGAGATGGTGGTCGGGGCGATCATCGACATGCCCAGCGCCAGCAGGATGGCGGCGACGATCAGGTCCACTACGACGAACACAAGATAGACCACGAAGCCGATCTGGAACGCGCGCGTCAGTTCGGAGAGCGTGAAGCTCGGGATCAGCACCATCATGTCGTCCGCCTTGAGGTCATCGGCGCGGCCCTCGGGCCAGATCCGCTTGGCCGACTGGACGAAGAAGGTGCGGTTGCGTTCCTCGGTGTGCTTCACCAGGAACGCCTTGAGCGGCCCGCTCACGGCGTCGTAGACCACCACCACGTCCCCCACGTTGAACGCGGCGTTGGACTCGGCGCGGCGCTTCATGGCGTCGAACGCGTCGGAGCCGATCGGCGCCATGATGTAGGCGGTCAGGATGATGGCGATGCCGTTCAGCACCATGTTGGGCGGCACCTGTTGGAGCCCCAGTGCGGCGCGCAGCAACCCGAACACGATCACGAGCTTGGTGTAGCTGGTCACCATCAACGCCACGAACGGCGCCACGCCGAAGGCGAGGATGACGGTGAGGATCAGTACCGGATTGTAGAGGCCGTTGTTCATGCGTCGCCTGCCGCGAAGGTCGCCACGCGCACGCCCAGCCGGTTGCCCACGGCGATCAGCGTGCCGGTGCCGATGCGGTTGCCGTTCACCACGATGCGCACCTCGCTTTGCTTGAGCGGCTGGGGCAGCTCGAACACGTAGCCGGGCTTCACGGCGCGCAGTTCGGCCAGCGGCACCGCCACATCGCCAACTTCAAACCGCAGTTCTACCTCCAGGCCGTCCAGGTGCGAAAGCGTCGCCTGCGCCGCATCGGGATGGGGAATGTCGGCCGGCGCGCCGGGCTCGGCGGCGCGGTGTCCTTCGGGATGCGTGTCTGCCATATGGGCTCCATGGAGGAAGGTGATGTCGTCCAGCGCCGTCACGCGGCGGCCTTCGGCCACGGCGGTCCACGTCATGCCGCGCTGGCCCGTGGCGCAGCGCACCACCAGCGCGCCCGCCTGCGACTGCCAACGCTCGATGCTGACGATGTCGCCCGGCTCGATCTCTCGCATCTCGCCGACCGTGATCGTGGTGGTGCCGATGCGTACGGCCAGCGGGGCCGGCAGGGCAGCCAGCCACGGCGTGGTCCGCGCGGGCGGCGCGGCGGGCAATGCCGCCAGCCGTTCCGGCGCTTCGAACTGCAGCACCGCGCGCAGCGGCGCGGCGCCGGGGCGCGTGAGTTCCACACCGAGCGCGGCGAGATTCGACGGCCACGCGGCAGGCGCCGGATGCCACGTCAGCGCGTCCGGCTGCACGGCGCCAACGGCAGCGGCCACGTCGGCGCAGGCATCGGCCATGATTGCGTGGCGCAGCAGCACAGGTAGCGCCTCGGCGGCACCCGGCACGCCCAGCAGGGTCCGTTCGCTCGCCACGTCCAGGCAGATACGGCCGTGGCGCGTGCCGAGCGTGAAGGCATAGCCCTGCGCCGTACGTGCGGCGATGGCGCCGTCCGGCGGCACGAAGCGGGCGCGCCAGTCATGGCCGGCCAGCCGCAGCGGCACGGGTGCGGCGCGGCAGGTCAGCCAGTTCATCAGGCGCGCGGTGTCGGCCTCCACATGAGGCAGGTCTGGCGCGGTGTCCAGCGTGGCCACGTTCGATGGCATGTCGCGGTGCGGTCGGTCCCGGTTGATGGATGGAAGGGGTGTCTCTCGATTCGCGCCAACTCGATTCGAGCCAACGATACGCAGCCGGGTGCAGCCGCGTCCACTACGAGCCCTTGTAGGCCCCCACCTGCCCGCATCCGCTAGCCCCCGCCGTGGCGCGGCTGGGCGTCGCATGGCGCGGCGTGTGCGCCATGCGCTACGAATCCTCGGTACTGGTCGCGCCCGGAGGTGGCCCATACACTGCGGCAACTGTCGAAACTCCGCTCAACCTGGGCTGATTCATGGCGAAATTCCCGGCAAAACTTCCGGCATTCCCACGTGGTGGTCTGGGGCCCGCTTCACCGGGGCTCCAGCAGATGGCCGCCGTCGCGTCGCGCCAGTCAGACCTCGCGCTGACGCTGCTGCTGTTCGCCGTGATTGCGCTGTTCGTGCTGCCGCTGCCCACGTTCCTGCTCGACTTCCTGCTCACGATCAACCTCGGCATGAGCCTGACGCTGCTGATCGTGGCGACCTATATCCCGTCCGCGCTGTCGCTGTCCACGTTCCCGTCGCTGCTGCTGTTCACCACGCTGTTCCGGCTGTCGCTCAATATCGCCTCGACCAAGCTGATCCTGTTGCACGCCAACGCGGGCCACATCATCGATACCTTCGGCAAGCTGATCGTCGGCAACAACGTGGTGGTGGGCGGCGTGGTGTTCCTGATCATCGCCATCGTGCAGTTCATCGTCATCGCGAAGGGCTCGGAGCGCGTGGCGGAAGTGGGCGCGCGGTTCGCGCTGGATGCCATGCCGGGCAAGCAGATGAGCATCGACGCCGACGTGCGCGCCGGCACCATCTCGGCCGCCCAGGCGCAGGACCGCCGCCGCGCGCTGGAACAGGAGTGCCAGCTCCATGGCGCGATGGATGGCGCGATGAAGTTCGTCAAGGGCGACGCCATCGCCGGCGTGGTGATCGCGCTGGTCAACATCCTGGCCGGCATCTGCATCGGTACGCTGATGCGGGACATGAGCATCGGCGAGGCGCTGCAACGCTACGCCATCCTGACCATCGGCGACGGCATGGTGTCGCAGATCCCGTCGCTGCTGGTGTCCATCGCGGCCGGCGTGGTTATCACGCGGGTCTCGTCCGATGAAGACCGCACCCGCTCGCTGAACCTGGGCAACGTGATTGGCCGGCAACTGCTGGGCCAGCCGAAGGCGCTGGTGGTGTCGGGGCTGGCTATCGCCGTGTTCCTGGTGGTGCCGGGCTTCCCCAAGTGGACGTTCGGGATCATGGCCATCGTGGTGGCCGGCGGCGGCTACCTGCTGATGCGCCGCGCCGCGCGCAGCACCGGCACGGTTACGTGGATCGAGATGGGCGATGCGGAGGCGGACGCCAATGCCGCCGCTGTGGCGCCGGCGCTGGCGCTGGAGCTGGACGACGCCCTGCGGGGCCGCATCGACCTGCGCCAGTTCGAACAGCGCATGACCACCACCAAGGGCGAGGTGGAGGCGGACCTCGGCATGGTGTTCCCCCGGCTACGGATCGCGCATCGCCCGCTGGCCGAGCGCGACGCCTACGCCATCCGCGTGCAGGACGTGGTGGCGTCGGCCGGCGTGCTGCGTCCCGGCAAGCGGCTGCTGGAGCCCGGCGCGCGCGCCCGCATCGACCAGGGCGAGGCAGAAGTCGGCGTGCCCTTCGGCCCGTTTCCGGAGGTGGTGTGGATTCCCGCGCCCGCCGGCGACGCACCGCCGCCTGAGGGCGTACGCACGCTGTCCTGCGAGGAGGTGCTGGCCGTGCACGTCGGCGCCATGATCAAGCAGCACGCGGCGCCGCTGCTCGGCATTCAGGACGTGCAGGCGATGATCCACGTGGTGCAGGCCGATGCACCGGACCTGGTCATGGAACTGGCCCGGGTCGTGCCGCTGCAGCGCATCACCGACGTGCTGCGCCGCCTGTTGCAGGAGGGCGTGCCCATCCGCAACCTGCGCACGATTTTCGAAAGCCTGGTGACCTGGGCGCCGAAGGAGACCGACGCCATCGCGCTGACCGAACTGGTGCGCGTGGACCTGGGCCGACTGATCACCAGCCGCCACGTGGGCCCGGCGCGGTCGATCGATGCCGTGCTGTTCGAACCGGCGCTTGAAGCGCGCGTGCAAGGCGCCATCGAGCGCGCGGCGCGCGGCAACATTCTGCTGCTGAGCCACGACGTGACGCGCGACATCCGCGAGCAACTGCGCGTGCTGCTGGAGAAAGCCGGCGCCGCGCGCGTGGTGGTGGTGGTCAGCACCGATGTGCGGCGCTATATCAAACGGCTGATCGAGCCCGTGGCGCCGCGTATCGCCGTGCTGTCGTACCAGGAAGTCGACGAGGACGTGACGCTGGTGCCGGTGGGCTGGATCCAGAACCCGGCGAGCGAGTAAGACCGCCATGACCGCCGACACCATCCTCGACATCACCCGCCAGGCGCTGCTGGTGGTGCTGTGGGTCACGCTGCCCGTGGTGCTGATTGGCACCGTCGTGGCGCTGGTGGTGGCCGTGCTGCAGGCCGTCACGCAGATTCAGGACCAGAGCATCGGCACCTCCACGCGGCTGATTGCCGTGCTGGTGTCGCTGGTGCTGCTGGGCGGCTGGCTGGGCGGCGAAGTGATGCGCTTTGCGCAGCGCGCGCTGCAAACGATGCTGACGTTTCTCTGAAGTGCTCTGCAACCTTCCACAAGAACCGAAAGAGACCGAGCCGACATGACGCCGCACCCTGGGGAGCACCGAAACAAGATCCAGCGCACCTGCATGGCGCTGCTGCTGGGCCTGTGCCTGCTGGCTACGGCCGGGGCAGCGGAGGCGGCCGACCTGCGCTGGTCCGGCAAGCCGTTCGCCGCCACCGCCAGCGACAAGCGGCTGCCGGACTTCCTGCGCGAGCTGGCCGCCTCGCAGGGCACCACCGCCGTGATCGACCCGAAGGTGGAGGGCACCATCAGCGGCAAGTTCACCGAATCCGCCCAGCACGTGCTGCGCAGCGTCTGCGCGATGTTCGGGCTGACGTACTACTACGACGGCTCGCTGCTCTATATCGACGTGGCCAACGAGGCGCGCAACGAGGTGATTCCGATTGCGCGCGGCGCCGGCACGCGGCTGCGCGAGTCGCTGGTACGGATGCAGGTGCCCGATGCGCGCTACCCGATCACCATCAACGACGCCGAAGGCACGCTGATGGTCTCCGGGCCCAAGCGCTATGTGGAGACGGTGCGGGCCGCCGTGCGCGCCGTGGACGATCGCTCCATCGCCGATGACCGCGCGGAGGTGCAGCTCTTCCCGCTCAAGTACTCGTGGGCGTCCGACTTTCGCATCAACCGCTCGGGCAAGGAGATGACCGTGCCCGGCGTGGTCAGCGTGCTGCGCAATCTCTATGGCCGCAATCGCGGATCGCTGGCGAATTCGAACCCGAGCCTGGGCACCAGCCGTGGCGCCACGCGCATGGCCAAGCTGCGCACCGGCGACAGCGGCGGCATGAGCATTCCATCCGCCGATCCGGGCCAGGTGCTCGACAGCATGGGCGGGAACGGCATGATCGCCGCCGACGTGCAGGGCAACGCCTGGGGCAGCGGACAACTGCCGCAGTTCCAGGCCGACACCCGGCTCAACGCCGTGCTCGTGCGCGACACGCCCGACCACATGGCCCAGTACCGTCGCCTGATCGAATCGCTGGACGTGAAGCCGCGTCTGGTCGAGATCGAGGTGACGATCATGGACATCAGCCAGGAGGACCTGGACAGCCTCGGCGTGGACTGGCGCCTGCACACGCGGCACGTGGACCTCCAGATCGGCGGGGGCAATAACAACGCGCCGCTGACCTTCGGCAACCTGACCTCGGAGGCCGGCACCACGGCGGCATCGGCGGCTTCCGGCCTGCAGTTCACAGGCGCCATCGGCAACGATGTCACGCGCTTCCTGCTCACGCGGGTCAAGGCGCTGGCGGACCGGGGGCAGGCGAACTTCGTCGCGCGGCCCAAGGTGCTGACGCTGGACAACACCGAAGCCGCGCTGGAAAACCTGCAGGAGTTCTATGTGCGGGTGGATGGCTTCCAGGACGCCGGCCTCTTCAACGTGACCGCCGGCACGGCGGTGCGGGTGACGCCGCTGGTGGTCGATGAAAGCCAGAGCCGCGCGGTGATGCTGACCATCGACATTGCCGACGGCAACCTGTCGGGCGAAACCGTGGACCGGATCCCGGTGGTGCGGCGCCGCTCGATTACCACGCAGGCGATGGTGGAGGAGGGCAAGAGCCTGCTGATCGCCGGGTATACCACCGAGGAGCGCATCAACGCCTCGTCCGGTGTGCCGCTGCTGCAGGACGTGCCGATCATCGGCAATCTGTTCAAGTATCAGGAGAAGCGCCAGAACAATATGGAGCGCTTCTACCTGCTCACGCCGCGCCTCGTACTGCCGGGGATGAGCTAAATGGCCGACATCCTGCATGAGGGCAACTCGGGCTGGTCGCTCCGGTTCCTCGGGGGCGATGTCTACGGCCGGCTGGTCACGCTGCGGCGCGGCGAGAACGTGCTGGGTGCCGCCGGCGAGGTGGACATCAGCGTGCCGGGCGCCGACGTGCAGCCGCGCCATCTGGTGCTCAACGTGGGCGACGTGGCGGTCTCGGCCGAGCGCGTGGGCGATGCCGCCGTGGAGATCAACGGCCGTCCCACCACGCAGCGCGTGTTCGCGCTGGCCGGCGGAGACATCCTGACTATCGGCTCGCTCGACGTGGAGCTGCTGCGCGCGCAGCCGGCGGCGACGGAAGCCACCGACACCCTGTTCGCCTGGGCCGAGTCGGGCCGCCGCGCCGAGCGGCAGGCGGACGGGCAGGGCGAGGGCGAAGCGGCCCGCCGTCATGGGCGCGCCCTGATGGCGGCGATGGGTGTGGCGGCCACGGTGCTGCTGGTCGGCGCCGGCTGGGCCGCAGCCACGCTCTCGCAGCGCGGCACTCCGGTGCCCGGCGCGCAGGTGGACCCGGGGGCGGTACGCAAGACCGTGGCAGCGTTTCCCGAACTGGAGGTGGTGTCGCAGCCCAACGGCACGGTCGCCGTGCGCGGCTTCGTGAATTCACGTGTGGACCGCCAGCGCGTGACGCAGGCGCTGGCGCCCTATGGCCGCGCGGTGCAGCAGCAGCTCCGTTCCGCCGACGATCTGATCGAGCACATCCAGCGCTATCTGGACGAGCCCGGCGTGGGCATCGCCTATCAGGGGCAGGGCCGCGTGCTGCTCAGCGGCACAGCGGATCCGTCGGCCGGGCGCGACAAGGTCAAGCGGCTGACCGAAGACCTGCACCCGGGCGTGCTGGTCACGGACCGCATCGACTACCGCGAAACGGTGGACAACCGCCGCCGGCAGGTGCGGGATGGCCAGATGGAGAACTGGCAGGGCGTGTTTCCAGCCCGCGTGGTCAGCATCACCGAGGACGGCGAGGGCAAGCGCTCGGTGCAGCTGGCCAACGGCAGCCGGTATTTCGAAGGGGCGGTGCTCAAGAACGGTGCCGAAATCGAACGAATCGACGCGGATGGCGTGGTGCTGCGCGACAGCCCGGTGCCTGCGCCGCCGCAACGCAAGTAATTTGCATCACGCGATGCAGATGCCGCCGGCCTTTGGGGGCCTGGCGGAAGGTCGTCAACCCACCAAGGAGCAAACCATGGCAAATGAAGTGGACCTGAACGCCAAGATGAACGAGATCCAGCAGAAGGCGCAGGAGTTCTCCGTGAACATCCTGAATCTGCAGGACACGCTGACGCGCCAGAACGCGGTCGTCAGCAGCGAGATGGCACACAACACGCAGAAGGCGAACCTGATCCAGGGCGCCATGCAGGATGTGAAGCAGACCTCGCGCACGAACTGACGTTCGCAATGCTGTCTGTTGTCTTCCTCTCCCGGGGGCGGGGGAGGAAGACATCAACCGCCACATACACGGGAGAACCACCATGGATCCCACCACGATTGCCGCCACCGGGGCCGTTGCGGGCGCCGGGGGCAACGCGGGCCCGACCTCGGACGCCGCCACGCTGGCCGCGCACCAGGCGCCGCCTGCCGCGCCGACACACGCCAGCCAGACCAACCCCGCCGACGCCCAGACCTTTTCCGACATGGTGCGCGGCGGCCAGGCCGCCGATGGCTCGCGCGGCGCCCATGCGGCGCAGGCCGCCAGCGACCCGTCGTCCACCACACTCGGCAACGCCATCCGCTCCAGCTACGTGTCGGCCGGCGAGGAAGCCGCGCGGCAGGCCACACGGCTGCAGGAAATGCGCGAAGGCATGTTCGCCGCCATCCACACCGGCAGCACCTCAGACGTGGTCTATCAGGCCATGATGCTCCAGACCCAGTCGCTCGAGCTGTTTTCGTCGATCCACGTCACGTCGAGCATCGGCAGTGCCGGCACCAACCTGTTCAACAGCCTGCTGAAGAACCAGCAATGACCGCATCCCTTCCCCGTTGGATGTGCCGCGCACGGCTGGCCCTGCCGCTGGTCGCCGCGCTGGCGCTGGCCGGCTGCAAGGTGGACCTGTACGCCTCCCTCAACGAGAACGAGGCCAACCAGATTCTGGCCGCGCTGACCGCCGATGGGCTCAACGCCGAGAAAGCGCGCGCCGGCGAATCGGGCGGCGGCAATCAGGACGGCAACTGGAGCGTGCGCGTGGAGGAGTCGCAGTTGCCCGCCGCGCTGGAGATCTTGCGTAGCGAGGGGCTGCCCGGCGAGCGCTTCGCCTCGCTGGGGCAGGTGTTCCAGAAGCAGGGGCTGGTGGCCACGCCTACCGAGGAGCGCATGCGCTATATCTATGCGCTCTCCCAGGAGCTGTCCGAGACGCTGCGCAATATCGATGGTGTGGTCACGGCGCGCGTACACGTGGTGATTCCGGCCACCGATCCGCTCTCCGACAAGATCCGCCCCTCGTCGGCGGCCGTCTTTATCAAGCATCGGCCGGATGTGGACCTGCGGCTGCTGGTGCCGACCGTCAAGGACATGGTGGCGCACAGCATCGAGGGGGTGACGCATGACAGCGTGTCCCTGTCGCTGGTGGAGGCGCGGCCGTTCACGCCCGTCGCCCATGCAGCAGCGGTGCCCGGGGCGTTCCCGGTGGGCCGCTTTGCGTTGATCGTGCTGATGGTGGTGCTCGCCGCCGCGCTGATTGCCACCGGGGCACTGGCCTGGAAGCGTGGCGGGCTGCGCTGGCCGCCGCGTGCGCCGTCGCGGGGCCTGTCATGAGCCTGCCCGCCGCCGCGCTGCCCACGGCGCTGGCGCCGGCATTGCCGGCCCTGCCGGATGCCGCGCTGGCCCGGGCCGTGGCGGGGCTGCTGCAACGGCCGCTGGCGCAGTTGCATCCGAGCTGGCTGCCCGCCGACTGGCCGCTCGCGTGGCGCCGGCCTGCGCGTTTCGGCGCGGCGGCGGCAGACCTGCTGGCCGCACCGCTGGGCCTAGCGGCCGATGCGGTGACCCGGGACACCCTCGTGCGCGTGCTGACCGGCGATGGCGACGCCCGTGCCGATGTCCTCCCGCGCATCGTCCTGATGGACCGTCCAGCGCTGCGCCTGCTGGCACTCTGGGTGGGGCTGGCCGTGCACAAGCCCGGCTTCGCCAGCGAGCGCCGCATCGTGCCGGCGCCGCTCGCCAATATCGAATCGATCGCCGGCTCGCTGATCGGCCAGTTGCCGCGCGCCATGCGCCGCGTGGCGCGGCGGATCGACGCGCAGGCGGTGGCCTTCCTGCTCAAACGCGTGCCGGACCTCAGCGAGCTGCCGATGAACCTGGCGCCGCTGCGTGCGCGCCCATCCGGCGTGGGCCGTGTGATGGCCGAGCGTGGCTACCGGCTGCTGTGCGGCCTGATGGCCGGCTACGGCGCCCCGTTGCGGCAGGCGCTGATGCGCAAGTTCCCGCGCCGGCTGGCGGCCCTGCCGCCCGTAGCGCTGACCCGCGCGCAGGCCGCGCAGTTGCGTGAACTCCTGCTGCTTAACCTGATTCCCGAACGGTTCCCGGCATGGCACTGGCTTTTCTGATCACGAGCGAGAACCTGCAGCTGCTGTCCGAGCGCAAGGTGCTCAAGGAGGCAGAGTACGCGGCGCTGATGGATGCGGCGGAGGTCATCGAGTCCGCCCGGCGCGAGGCGCTGCACATCAGCACCGAGGCCCAGCGCGAGGCCGAGCAGCGGCGCCAGCACGGCTACCGCGACGGCTGGGCCCGCGCGCAGGCCGATCACGCGGCGGCCCAGGTCAGCGCGGCGGCCGAGGCCGAGCGGCAGCTCACCGGCATGCGCCGCACCATGGCCGAGATCGTCATGAAGGCCGTGCAGCAGATCGCGGGCGAGCTGGACCCGGACATCATCCTCGAAGTGGCGCTGCAACGCGTGGAGGCGCTGGTGCGCGCCGAGCCGTTCATCACCATCCAGATTCCGCTCGGTCGCGAACAGACCGTGCGCGGCCTGCTCGACCAACTGGCCGAGACGCTCGACTGGCCGCGCCGCGCCAACGTGGTGGTGGAAGGGAGCCTGGAAGCCGATGCCTGCCGCATCCTGACCCCGTCCGGGACGATGGAAGTGGGCCTGCAGGCCCAGTTGGAGGCGTTCGCGCGGCGCCTTCAGGCTAGCTGACGGAGACGACCATGGCGACCGAACTGCCCGCCGCCGACATCCAGGCTGCGCTCCAGCATGCCGCCGCCGACCTGGGCCGCGCCTTCGACCATTTCACGCCGGTGGCGATGCGTGGCCGCGTCAGCAAGGCCGTCGGCATGCTGATCCATGCCACCGGCATCCAGGCGCATGTCGGCGAGATCTGCCAGTTGGTCACGCCGGGCGAGGCGCCGTTGCTGGCGGAGGTGGTCGGCTTCATGCAGCAGACTGCCGTGCTGACGCCGCTGGGTCGCATCACCGGCATTTCCGCGCTGACCGAGGTGGTGCCGGCGATGCACGGGCCGCAATGCCCGGCCGGCGCCGCGCTGCTCGGGCGCGTGCTCGATGCGCTGGGCGAGCCGATCGATGCCAAGGGCTCGCTGGTCGGCGTGACGCGCGTGCCCATCGACAACGAGCCGCCCGATCCGCTCACGCGCCGCCTGATCCGCGAGCCGCTGGCCACTGGCGTGCGCGCCATCGACGGCTTGCTGACGCTGGGCGAAGGCCAGCGCGTGGGCATCTTCGCGCCGCCGGGCGTAGGCAAGAGCACGCTGCTCGGCATGCTGGCGCGGGGCTCGGCGGCCGATGTGAACGTGGTGGCGCTGGTGGGCGAGCGGGGCCGGGAAGTGCGCGAGTTCATCGAATACAGCCTGGGCCCGGAGGGCATGGCGCGCACGGTGCTGGTGGTGTCCACGTCCGACCGCTCGCCGATGGAGCGCGTGCGCTGCGCCTACACGGCCACGGCCATCGCCGAGCACTTCCGCGACCAGGGCAAGCGCGTGCTGCTGCTGGTGGACTCCCTGACGCGGCTGGCCCGCGCACAGCGCGAAATCGGGCTGGCCGGCGGCGAACCGCCCACGCGGCGCAGCTATCCGCCCTCGGTGTTCTCGATGCTGCCGCAACTGCTGGAGCGCGCCGGCACCGGCGTACAGGGGTCGATTACCGCCGCGTATACGGTGCTGACCGAAGGCGAGGACGACAGCGACCCGATTGCCGAGGAAGTCCGTTCGATCCTCGACGGCCATATCGTGCTGTCCCGCAAGCTCGCCAGCGCGGGCCAGTATCCGCCCATCGACATCCTGCAGTCCGTCAGCCGCGTGATGCCGCAGGTGGCGGCTGGCCCGCATCAGCAGGACGCCCTGCGCCTGCGCCAGCTGCTGGCCAAGTTCCAGGACATGGAGCTGCTGCTGCAGATTGGCGAGTACCGGCCCGGCGCCGATGCCGTGGCCGACGCGGCGGTGGGCGCCATCGGCGCGATCCGCGCCTACCTGACCCAGCCGGCGATCCGGCTCGACACCTTTGCCGGGGCGCTCGCCAAGCTGGCGCAGGCCATCCGGCAGGAAGCGAAACCATGAGCCACGATCCGCGACTCGCCCAGCTTGAATCGGTGCGCCAGCGTCGCCACGAGGACGCCACGCGCGTGATGCAGCAGCACCGCGCCTGGGTGATGGAAGGCCTGCGGGATGCCGAAACCGCCCAGCAGGCCGTGCAGGGCGCACTGGCCGAGCGCGCCGCCTTTATCACCCGCCTGCGCGATGGCGCCACGCAGGGCGGGGTGTCGGTGTCCGGCCTGCTGGACGCGCAGGGCTGGCAGGCCGCCTTCGACGCCCGCATCGGGCGCGCCAACACGCGGCTGGCCGAGGCGCTGGACGAGGTCCAACGCCGCCGCACCGTGTTCGAGGAGAGCCGTCAGGCGCTGCTGCGCGCCCATGGGCGGCTGGTCGGGGCGCGTGAACTGGTGGCGCGGGCCCGGGCCGACGCCCGCGCGGGGCTGGAACGCCGCGACGACGAGGCCGTGGACGAGGCCGCCGTACGGGGCTGGCATCGTGCCGATCGTGCCGATCATGTGGACGGAGCGGCATAGCGCATGCAGGGCTCCACCATCGATCCGGCATGGCTGTTCCATTGGGGGCGCGAGGTGGTCATGCCCATCGTGCTGGTCATGCCGCGCCTGCTCACGGCGTTTACCGTGCTGCCGTTCCTGTCGCATCAGGCCGTGCCCGGCGTGGCGCGCAACGGCATCGTGCTGGCCATCGCGCTGTTCGTCTCGCCCGGCGCGCGGGTGGACCTGGACCATATCGCCAATGGCCTGTGGCTGGTGCTGATCTTCAAGGAGGCGTTCATCGGCCTGCTGCTGGGCATGGCTTTCGGCCTGTTCTTCGTGGCGCTGCAGATGGTGGGCGAGCTGATCGACTTCCAGACCGGCTCCGGCAACGCCACCTTCTTCGACCCCGTCACCCAGCAGGAAGACGGGCCGATGGAGAACCTGCTGTCCCACCTCGGCATCGCGCTGTTTGCCTCGTTCGGCGGGTTTTTCGCGATGACGGGCGTGATCATCGAGTCGTTCGCGTTCTGGCCGGTGATGTCGTTCGGCCCTGAGCTGTCGCTGTCGTCAATCGGGTTCGCCGGCGCCTATGCCGGCACGCTGTTCTCGTGGGTGGTGAAGCTGGCCGCGCCGATCCTGCTGTTGCTCGTGATCGTGGAACTGGGCTTCGCGCTGATCGCGCGCTTCGTGCCGCAGTTCGACGTGTTCCAGTTCGCCCAGCCGGTGAAGATCACCGTGGCGTTCCTGATGCTGGTGTTGATGCTGGCGGTGATGGTGGACACGCTGCAGGGCTTCCTGCGGCCAGACAATACCCTGATCGACCTGCTGCGCAAGGGCATGGGTGCAGCAGGGGGAGGGGGAGGCGGCCCATGAGCCAGGACGGCGAAAAGAACCTCGAAGCGACCCGCCGCAAGCTGGACGAGGCGCGCAAGCGCGGCGAGGTGCCGCGCAGCACGGACGTGACGTCCTCCGTGGTGTTCCTCGGCGTGCTGGCCCTGCTGTGGGTGCTCGGCCGTTACTTCGTACGGCTGTTTCAGGCGCTCTGGCATAGCGCGATGGGCGCCGTGCCGCAGCATCTGCAGGATCAGCAAATGCTGGTGCTCGGTGAGGCCAGCGCGCGCTTCCTGCTGATGGGCGTGCTGCCGGTGGCGGCCGTGGCGCTGGTGTGCGGCATCCTCGGCGCCTTCGTCCAGGTGGGGCCGCTGGTGGCATTCGAGCAGATCAAGCCGAACATGGCGCGGCTGAATCCCGCTGAAGGTTTGAAACGGATGTTTGCCGTGAAGAACCTGGTCAACCTCGCCAAGATCGTGCTGAAGATCGCCTTGCTGGGCGGGCTGGTCTATATCCTCGCGCTCGGCGCCATCGAGGACGGCGTGCGCTCGGGCCACGCCCGACCGGCCGAAATCCTGGTGCTGGTGGCCTACATCCTGCTGCGCATGTGCTGCTGGGCCGCGCTGATCTACCTGATCATGGCCGTGGTGGACTACGTGCACGAGCGCTACCAGTTCATGAAGCAGCAGCGCATGAGCGTGGAGGAGTACCGGCGCGAGCACAAGGACACGCAGGGCGACCCGATCATGGCCGGGCGGCGCCGCGCGGCCTTCTTCGAGGCGGCGTTCTTCGGCGTGGGCGAGCGCGTGCGCGTGTCCACGGCGGTGGTGTATTCCACGCAATACGCGGTGGCGCTGCGCTACGACGGCCCGGGCACGCTGCCGCGCGTGCTGGCCAAGGGCGGTGGCCACGTGGCCGCGCGCATCCGGCAGGCGGCGGCCGATTACCTGATTCCCTCGGCGTTCGATTCCGATCTCGCCCAGCGGCTCTACATGAGCGTGCCGCTGGACCGCCCGATCGATCGCGCGCTTTATACGCGCGTGGCAGACCTCATGCGCTGGGCCACGGGCGAGGAGTAGGGGGGCTCGGGAGGCGCAGGTCCCCCGGCGCCCTCAGCCTGCCAGCGCGGCGGCGCGATGATCGGTGATGATGGCCGGCGCCGTGTCACCAGCAACCGGGTGGCCCGGCAGCGGCGCAGCGGGGCGCAGCAGCGTGGCGGCAGCCGCGAGCTGCACGCGGTTGCGCACGCCGAAGTGGCTGCGCAGGCGGCGCATGTGGTAGTCCACGTTGAAGATCGACATGTCCATGCGGCGCGCGATCTCCTTGTCGGAGAGGCCCTGCGCCAGGCAGGCGAGGATGTCGCGCTGCACGTCCGACAAGCCCTCCTTGGGTCGGCCCGCCGTGGGGATCTCGGCATGGCAGGTCAGGAACTCGTGCAGGCCCAGCCCCACCGTCAGCGCCTGCCCCAGCACCGTGTCGCCAATCCAGCGGCGGCTCTCGATGCCCGACATGAAGCTGATGATGACGATGTCGCTGGTGCCCGGCATCGGCAGGTTCAGGAAGACCCCGCTGCGGATGCCGGCGTCGCGCAGGTCGTCGAGGAAACGGCGCAGGCGCAGCGGCGGAATGCCGCCGGGCGGGGTGTGTTCGAGGTCGTCGGCGTCCCACACCATCGGCAGGCCGAACATGCCGGGCTGCGGATTGCGCGGGTCGATCTCGAAATAGCGCTCGCGGAAGTACCGGTCGCGCCAGCCGGGGGCCGTATAGGTGTCGAAGAACGTGCGCGGCTGGATGTGCCCGCCCACGTTGGCGGCGGTGCCGTAGCCGAGGTAGTCGAAGCCGATCGCGTGGATCGCGGCCTGCATGACCGTGCTGCGGCCCTCGTGCGTGCCTTCGCCGGCCAGCGCCGAGACCAGCCCCGGCGAGCCGCCCTGGCGGGGCCGCGCGCGTACCGGCACGATCTGGCGTTCGCCATAGAAGCGGATGCCGTGGTGCGCCATGGTGGGGCTGGTCGGGCTCGCCATGGCGGGCGCCGCGCGGCGGGCGCGCAGCGTGCTTGCGGTATCCAGTGCGGACGCCCCCGCGTCCATGCCGGATACAACTTCTACTGCTCTGGTCATAAGGCCTCCGTGCGTATGCCTGCCGAGCCGTCTGGCTCCACATACTGCTGACCCGGATCCCGTCGGAAACCGTTGCTGCACCTTGCTGCGCGGGCTCATGGGCCCGGGCTGTCGATGTTCTGGTGTTCTAGTGTTGTGCTGGCTGGGTGCGGGCAATGAAGGCGCGGCCCGTATGGACCTGATGGTGAACGCCACGCGGCCGGTCGATCTTATGATTCTGGGCGGCGGGCGCGGCGTGGGTGCAAGCGTACGCCAGTCGGCACCGATGCCGCAAGCGCCGTGGTGTCGTCGCCACTTTCCCTGTCCGGTCCATGGTTTTGTGCACCGCGTCTTGCATGTCAGTCCTCCAGCTGCTTGCCGCGCGTCTCGGGCAGCGTCAGCGCGGCCAGGATCAGCACGCCGTAGGCCGCCGCGGCAAAGATGCCGATGGCGTGGCCCAGCGTCATCTGCTGGCTCACCTGCCCGATCAGGAACGGGAAGAACGCGCCGATGGCCCGGCCCACGTTGTAGCAGAAGCCCTGGCCGGAGCCGCGCACCCGCGTGGGGAACAGCTCGGTCAGGAACGCGCCCATGCCGGCGAAGATGCCCGAGGCGAAGAAGCCGAGCGGGAAGCCCAGCAGCAGCATGACGGTGTCGTTGACCGGGATGTGCGTGTAGGCCAGCGCGATGGTCATCGAACCGATCGCGAACAGGATGAAGTTGCGCTTGCGGCCGATGCGGTCGGTCAGGTAGGCACTGGTCACGTAGCCGATATAGGAGCCGACAATCACCATCGCCAGGTAGCCGCCCGTGCCGAGCACGGTCAGGCCGCGCTCGGTCTTCAGGAAGGTCGGCAGCCAGGTGGTGATGGCGTAGTAGCCGCCCTGGGCGCCGGTGGTCAGCAGCGCGGCGCGCAGCGTGATGGACAGCAGCTTCGGCGAGAAGATCGCGGTAAAAGAGGCGCGGTCCTGGTCCTGCCGGGCCTCCCGGGCCTTGTGCTCGGTATAGACCTCCGGCTCCTTGACCATGCGGCGCAGCACGATCACGAATACGGCCGGCAACAGGCCGATCAGGAACAGCGCGCGCCATGCCGTCTCGGCCGGCAGCAGCGAGAACACCAGCGCGTAGAGCAGGGCGGCAAGCCCCCAGCCGATGGCCCAGCCCGCCTGCACCATGCCCACGGCCTTGCCGCGGTCCTGCGCGCGGATCGCCTCGCCGATCAGCACGGCGCCGGCGGTCCATTCGCCGCCGAAGCCGAAGCCCATCAGCGCGCGGGCAATCAGCAGTTGTTCATAGTTCTGCGCCAGTCCGCACAGGAAGGTGAAGAAGGCGAACCAGAGGATGGTCAGCTGCAGCGTGCGCACCCGGCCGATGCGGTCCGACAGGATCCCGGCCACCCAGCCGCCGGCGGCGGAGGTCAGCAGCGTGGCGGTGCCGATGAAGCCGGCGTCCGCACGGGAGATGCCCCAGGTGGCGATCAGCGTGGGAATCACAAAGCTCAGGAACTGCGTGTCCATGGCGTCCAGCGCGTAGCCGACCTTGCAGCTCCAGAACGTGCGGCGCTCGTTGGGGGTGATGTCGCGATACCAGGAAAAGAAGCCGCGCGATGGCTCGGCGTGCGGGGTGGTGTCAGCTTGCGCGGGGGTGTCGATACGGCCGATCTGCGATTCCATGCCTTTCCTCTTCGTGGTCTTGTCGTGGTCTCTTGCCAGGGCTTTGCCGATGGTTCTTCTTGTTCTTGTCCTGCATTCTTGAAACCGCGCCTCCCTCGCGTCCAACTAGTTTTTCGGGCGAGGGCCGATAAGAAAAATTGAATCCTGTGCTGAAAGGCAGCTAATTCGGGGGATTGCGGGAGAGCGCCCGCGCAGCGGTTCGGGGTTTTCCCTGATCGTGCCGATGCCCCCCTTTCGCAGGGGAAGGCGTAAGCATACGGCGCGCCAGCCCCGTCACTTCCTACGGAGATCCGTAGGCGAGGGTTTCCTACGAGTGCTCGGTAGTGGTCGCGCGCGCACGTCGCCGGTAGGCTTGCGGCAATCTCATTGCACGCCCATTCCCATGCTCCCCAACCTCTCGCTTCGACCCCTGCTCGTGGTCCTGCTGCTTGGCGCTGCCGGTGCCGCGCACGCCCAACTGGTGCCCGTGGAGCGCTCGGTGGCGATCAACGCCGACGCCGACCTGGTGTGGCAGCAGGCCGGCGGCTACTGCGCACTGGCGAAATGGGACGGCGAATTCAAACGTTGCGACGTAGTGCTCGGCAGTGGCGCGCCCGGCACGGTCCGGCGCATGGTCTACAAGGCGGGCGGGCTGCCGGCCGTGGACATCCTGACCGACAAGGGGCCCTACGCCTATAGCTACCGCAAGCTCTCCGGCCATACGCGCGGGCGCCTGCAGGCCAAGCCGGGGCTCGATGCCGGCACCACGATCCTGACGTGGCAGGTGTGGCTCGACCCCTTCGCGCTGCCCGATGGCGCGGGCTCCGAGTATCCGCACGCGCTGGGGGATGCGATGCAGGCCGCGCTGGGGAATTTGAAGGCGAGGGCGGAGGAGGTGGCGCTGGAAGCTGCCGCCGACGCAAAATCCGCGACGGTTGTCGCCCCTCTCCCGCAAGCCCCCACCCCATGAACCTGCGTTTCCTCGAAACCTTCGTCTGGGTCGCGCGTCTGCGCAGCTTCCGGCTGACCGCCGAAAAGCTGTTCAGCACGCAGGCGTCCATCTCCAGCCGCATTGCCGTGCTGGAGGAAGACCTCGGCGTGAAGCTGTTCCTGCGCGATTCGCGCGGCGTGACGCTGACGCCCGAGGGCCAGCGCGTGCTCGAGTACGCGGAGAAGATGGTGAACACGATGCACCATCTGCGGCAATCGCTGGACCGCTCGCGCACCATCGCGGGGCGGGTGCGCATCGGCGCGATGGACTCGGTCATCCATACCTGGCTCTCCACCGTGGTCAAGCGCGCGATGCAGGCCTATCCGCAGCTTGAGATCGAGCTGACTGCCGATGCCGCGCTCAACCTCTGCGACCAGCTGCAGAAGGGCTACCTCGACGTGATCTTCCAGACCGACCTGCTGCGGCTGGAGACCGTCCGCAACATCGAGCTGGCACGCTACCCCATCCGCTGGATCGTGGCGAAGGGCAGCGCCTATGACCGCCCGTACCCGTCGCTGGAGGCGCTGGGCGCCGAGCGCGTGATCACCTTCGTCAAGAATTCCCGGCCGCACCAGGACATCCTGAGCCTGTTCCACCTGAACGGCGTGACCTCGCCTCGCATCAACTGCGTCAACTCGGTGGCGGCCATGACGCGGCTGATTGGCGATGGCTTCGGCATCGGCGCGGTGCCGCCGGCACTGGTCCGGCAGGAACTGGTCGACGGCACGCTGGCCGTGGTGCAGGTGGACAACCACCCGCCGGCGCTGGACATCGTGGCCTCGTGGCGCATCGGCGCGGGGCTGGAAGTCAACGAGTCCATCGTCGAGATCGCCACGCAGGTGGTGGCCGATTTCTGCCTCGAAGTGGGCGACGACATGGCCACGGCGGCCTCCCCGGTGCTGGCCACCGCCATGCCCGAAACCTCCCACGCAGGCTCGTAGTCATCGGATTTCTTTATCGCGCGCCACCCGAAAGATTTGTTGGACGCGATGCGGCACCGGCCACCAGAATCGGTTTCGACTTCACCCGATTCCCACGCCGCAGCCATGAACCAGCCTCTCCAGCACGCCGCCTCGATCCTGCCCGACGACCCCGCCGCACTGCGCCGCATCATTCGCGAGGGCCGCTACCGTGGCCACACCAGCGGCCTGGCGCGGGGCTACGTGCAGGCCAATATCGTGATCCTGACGCGCGACTGGGCCTATGACTTCCTCCAGTTCTGCGCGCTGAACCGCAAGTCCTGCCCGGTGATCGACGTGACCGATCCGGGCGATCCGGTCTTCCGCAACCTGGGCGTGGATGTCGATATCCGCACCGATGTGCCGATGTACCGCGTCTATCGCCACGGCACCGAGTACCACGAGACCGCCAGCGTGGCGGAGCTGTGGCGTGACGACTTCGTGGCCTTCGCCATCGGCTGCTCGTTCTCGTTCGAGCACGCGCTGCTGGCCGCCAACGTGCCGCTCAAGCACATCAACCTGGGCCGCAACGTGGCGATGTTCCGCACCGATATCGAGACCCGGCCGGCCGGGCGGCTCTCCGGCAAGCTGGTGGTGTCCATGCGCCCGCTCTCCGCCGCCGACGCGATCCTGGCCACCGAGATCACCGCGCGCTACCCGGACGTGCACGGGGCGCCGGTGCATATCGGCGACCCGTCGCTGATCGGCATCGAGGACATCGAATCCCCCGACTATGGCGATGCCGTGCCGCTGGACGCCCACGAGATCCCGGTGTTCTGGGCCTGCGGCGTCACCCCGCAGGCCGTGATCCGCGAGGCGCGCCCGGAAATCTGCATCACGCACGCGCCGGGCTGCATGTTGGTGACCGACCTCGACAACAACCGGCTGTAGCGCCGGCTGTAGCACCTGTCAGCCCTACGAGTTCTCATAGTGTCGCGCGCGTGCCCGCGCGCGCAAAATCTGCGGCACCGTCTGACCTGCCGGCCGCCGCGCCCCGCGTGGCTTGCCGGCATCCACGTGGAGACAAGCGACATGCTGGATTTCATGGATGCGATCCGGGCCGCAGCAGCGGCCGCCGCCCGTGCCGCCGCCGAGGCCGCCGAGCGCGCCCGCGAAGCCGCGGAGCGCGCCGCGCGGGAGGCCCAGGAGCAGGCCCAGCGCCGCGCCCAGCAGGAAGCCGCCGCCCGCGCCCAGCAGCCGCAGCAGCCCGAGACGCCCAAGCAGCCGGCCAAGACCGAGCAGACCGAGAAGCCCCAGCAGACGCCGCAGGTCACCAATGCGGTCTACACCGGCAACGAGCCGCTCACGTTGACGCTGGCCAGTGCCCCGAAGACGGATAAGCCTGCCGCGCCGCCGCCCGACCCCGCCGAGACCAAGCGCAAGCAGGAAGAGGACGACGCCAAGGCACACACCGACCGCTGGGAGAAAGACGCCAAGAGCGCCTACGACGATACCGTCGACAAGCTCAATGGCGGGCCGATGACCGACGCCAAGTGGAAGCCGCTGGGCGAGAAGTACGGCACCGTGCTCGGCGGCGTGCAGAACGAACTGCGCGTGGCGGCCAATCACGCGGCCCAGACCGGACGGGACGAGACGGTCGCCGTCGACGCCAAGCTCAAGGAAATCACCAAGCGCTACGACGACCCGGCGCTCAAGGCCAACCTTGAGGACGCCAGGAAGGACTACCTGAAGACCGAGCCCAACCAGGCCGCGCGCGACACCGGCGCGGCCCGCTTCAAGCTGGTGCTGGCGCAGGACAAGGCCGAAGCCACCGGCAAGACGCTCCAGCAGGAGACGGCCGCCTACAACAAGATCCCCGGCGGCGTTCGCCGGGCCGAGGCGGGCCTGGACGATGACCTGCAAACCGCTCGCGCCAACGACACCGCCGCGCAGCGGGACCTCCAGAAGGCCAGCGACGACTTCACCGCCGCCCTGCAGAAGGAAATCGACACCTCGGCGGTCAATCGCTACCAGCGTGATTCCGATGAGGGCCTGAAGACGGTCCAGAACGACAAGACGCCGAACCGCTACGAGCGGCAGGAAGGCATGTCGATCTATACGACTGCCGTCAACGACGCCAAGGCGCAGCGCGCGGCACTGGACAAGGGGCAGGGCGTCAAGGTGCCCGAGCGCTTCCGCGAGCAGGCCGTGGCCGAGGTCAAGGAGCGCTACGGCGCCAGCCCGGACCTCGGCAAGGTCATCGACCTCGCCAATGCCAAGGGGCAGCTCAAGGGCGAGATGGCCAACCTCGTGGCCACCAACGACTTCGAGCGCGAACTGGCCAAGACCGATCCGACGACGCTGGCGCTGGCCCACATGGAGGGCCTGACGCTCGATCCGTATTCGAAGAACGATCCCAACTCGGTCCTCACGCGCGACCTGCCCGCCGACGAGCGGGCGATGATGAAGGACAACCCGGCCGGCTACGTCCTCTACAAGTCGCTCGATGCGGACAGCCTCCGCCCCGACCCCAACGCCCCGGCCGGCGACCCGAAAACCGCGCAGTACAACCAGGGCGTGCAGCAGTACGGCGGCCAGCTCCTGTTCTACACGGCGCAGCAGCTGACCGACGCGGCCAAGGCCCGCGCGAAGACGCCGGAAGAGAAGGCGACCGCGACCACGCCGGCGCTGGACCATATGCGCGTGCTGCTCCAGGCATCGACCGAGCAGCGCGTGGACACCATGACCACCAGCATCGCCAGGCAGCTCGATGCCGGCGACGTCAACGGCGCGCTGGCCACCCGCAAGGCCGGCGTGGACGCCGCCCAGTCGCCCGACGAGCGCGCCCAGTACGTGGCCGTGCACAACGACCGCTTCGACAGCGACCTGTTCAAGACGCAGATCAACGCGGCGATGGACAAGAACCTCAAGAACAAGACGCACGACGACGAGGGTCGCCCGATCCAGGGCCAGCAGGACATGTACGCCGACAAGGTGGGCCAGTACCTGCAGGACACCGCGCCGAACCTGATTCCCGAGGATGCCGACACGTTGCTGGAGACCGTCCGCTCGGAGTACAAGAACGACTGGACCGCCCGCAACGACAGCACCGGCGCCGGCTACAACGACTGGGACGACTTCTACCACGGGCTGGCCGCCGTGGTGGACAAGGCCGACGCCAACTACTACGCCACCACCGAAGGCGCCAAGCCGGGCTCCGGCCCCGCCGCCCAGCGCACGGCCGCCTGGCTGACCGACCGCGACAACGACGTCAGCCTGCTGATGATGAGCAACCAGTCCGGCGGCTCCCGCCAGGGCCGCATCTACGGCGGCGCCCAGGACGCCGCCGCGCAGGGCTACACCGGGCTCTCCATCGCCTTCGAGCAGGCACTGAAGTCCAGCAAGGACGCGCCGCCGATGTCGGACTACTACGTCCAGAAGGCCACCGCGCGCGGCAACGAGAAGTACGGCGAGAGCGCCGAGGCCAAAGAGCAGAACAAGATGTTCGATCTCGACAAGGACGAGATCCTGCGCCAGTCGTTCGACAGCATGGGCCTGCAGAAGCAGGACCTGAAGGCCAAGGTCGGCGACGACGCCGCGCTCGACAAGGCGATCCAGCTGGCCATGCCCAGCGCCACGCCCCAGACCATCAAGGACGTCAAGGCGGAGATCCGCGCCAATGCCGGCAATGACGCGACGGCCTCGGCCATCCCGATCTTCGTGACCCAGCCGGGCAGTGCGGCGTACCAGACCGCGGTGTTCGAGTTCAAGGGTCGCGACGGCAACACCATGTGGGTGGACGACAGCGGCTCCGTCTACGGCAAGGAGGGCGCCGACCCGAAGCGCGATTTCCAGGAGAACAACCTCCTGGCCGACAAGGGCACCGTCTACATCGCCGACCGTAACCTCGATCTCGGCCGCGATGGCCACGTCAGCTACGAGGCGATGGACGCCCATATCGTGACCGGCACGGAAAAGGTCATGGGCTGGGTCAACCTCGGCGTGGCGGCGGTCGGCGCCGTGGCGGGCGGGGTGGTCATGGTGGCGTCGGGCGGCACGCTGACGCCGCTGGTGGCGGTGGCCTGGGGCGGCATGATCGGCAGCATGGGCTACGGCATCGGCACCTCGTGGCACGAGCTGGACAACATCGCCGATCATGGCCGCTCGATCAATCCGTTCAAGAGCCAGGAGGCGATGTCCCAATGGCTGAACGTGGGCGGCTCGGTGGCCGGCATCGGCGGCATGGGCTTTGCCAAGTTCGGCTCGCTGGCGGCCAATGCCGGCGTGCGGGTGGCGGCTGGCGGCGGCACGGTGCGGGAGATGGCGGGCCAAACGCTGATGCAGTCGGCCTCGCGCTTCGGCACGACCAGCCGCGTGCTCAACGGCACCGCGTTCGGCATCGGCGGTGTGCAGACCGCCCAGCAGGCCACGGCGTTCGCCCAGCACGGCAAGGACATGAGCGTCAGCGAGGTGGTGCAGAACAGCGCCATGCTGCTGATGGGCGCCACGCAGATGATGCCGGCGGCCATCCAGAAGCGGGTGGGCGAGTCCGTGCGCGATACCTACCAGCGCACGCGCGGCCGTACGCCGCTGGACGATGCCGCCAACAGCCCCGCGACCCGCGCCGCCAATGGCGAGGCCGCGAACGTGCTGCGGGACGGCGATCCTGACGTGACTACCGCGCCGCGTACGTCGCGCGATGCGGCCAACCCGGGCGGCGGCCGTCCGCGCCTGCACGACGACGTGCCGCAGCCGGGCCAGCGCCCCGGCGCGCGCGATGGTGAGGCCGGACGTCCCTCGACGTCGAACCGCGCGCGCACGCCGGGAGAGCCGACCAGCCCCGCTGCACCATCCACTGGACGGTCGACCAACACGCCGGAAGGCGCCACCACCCGGGCGACGACGTCGCCGGACGCCCAGCAGGTCGCCTCGCGCTGGCAGGCATTCCGCGCGCGCGGCACGCTGGTGCAGGACCGCGTCATCACCAATATGATGGATCGCGCGCTGGCGCGGGCCCAGGAGCGCTATCTGTCCGAGGCGACCAGCCGCCGGCGCGAAAGCGCCGATGCCGCAGACCGTCGATCCGAAAGCGCCGCGTCCGAGCGCCGGCGCATCTTCCACGGCCCGGCCCTGCGGCGGGGCCGGGGCGATGCGGAAGGGGCCGCCCCCGCCCAGCGACGCACCATCCGGCATGGCCCGGCCGAGGAGGCGGCGCGCGCGGCGCGTACTGCGGATGAGGCCGATGCCCCGGCGCACGCGCTGCGCCAGAACGCCATCTCCCCGCTCGACAACGTGCTCTGGATCGACGGCCGCATGGAGCAGATCGGCGTGCCGTACGGCGCCGAGCTGGCCGCGCGGGCACTGGCGGACCTCGACCGCGTGATGATCGTCACCGCGCCGCTGACCGCGCATGGCCATGCCGAGACCAATGGCGTGATCGGCGCGGCCTCGCTGGGCGCGTACCTGACCTCGCTCGGCAAGGAAGTGGTTTATGTAGCGGATCGAGCACATAGCCGCGCGCTGCGCAAGATGCTGCGCAATGACCTCGACCAACCCAACGCGCGCGTGGAAACCTTCCGCGCCAAGGACCATCTGGCCGCCACGCTGCAATCCAAGGCGCTGCTGGCGATGCACCAGCCCGAGGCCGTCATCGCCGTGGAGGTAGCCGGCCGCAACCTGAACAACGAATACCGCCTCCAGACCGGGGAGGCCGTGGCCGGCGGGCCCCGCGTGGACCAGCTTCTGGTGGATGCCCGGGACATGAAGGGCGTGCTGACGGTGGCCGTGGGCGACCACGGCAACGAGGCTGGCATGCGCCCCCTGCGCGAGCGCATCACCCGGGCCATGGCGCCCGAGGACGTCCACGCCGAACTCTGGTCCGACGTGAGCGCGGACCACGTGGTCACCGGCATGAACTCGAACCTGGCCGCGCAGGCCATCGGTTTCGCGCTCCAGCGGTACCACAACGGCGAAGGCAAGATGCCGGACATCCAGCAGATCGGCGACATGCTGGAGACCATGGCGAGCTTCAACGCGCGCGACGGCGTGACCTACGAGGTGGGCGCCACCAGCGTGCGCGGTATGGACAAGTCCGTGCAGCTTGGCGTCTACGAGCTGCTCGGCAAGGCGGCGGAGAGCCTGCCGGAGGGGCTCGACTTCGTGAAGCTGTTCGATGGCATCCAGCGCCGCTTCCTGCCGAAGGATGTCGATGCCGAGGCCGCCGGCATCCGCGTGGAGGACGACGTCATCGTCGTCACCGCGTTCGATTCGAGCAACGGCGGCCTGCTGGCCGCGCAGAACCTCGCCCGCCACATCTACGCGCTGACCGGCAAGGCGGTGCAGGTGGAGGCGGTGACCGACCACGCGGCCGGCACCTACGGCGGCCGCACGCCCGAGGATCTGGCCGAGAAGGTCCACGCCGGCCTGCAGGCCGTGCAGAAGCTGATGGGCGACGTCAACCTGGCCGCCTGCAACACCGCCTGCCTGGCGCTGGCCACGGTGCTGGCGCGCATGCACGGCTTCGAGATGGTGAACCTGATCCAGCAGACCGTGCCGCAGATCGTGGAGATGGGCGGCGAGCGGCCCGTGGTGGTGGCCACGCCCGGCACGGTGGGCGGCCACGCCTACCTGAACGGCGTGCGCGAGGCCAGCGGCGGCCGGCGCACCGTGGAGGAAATCCCTGCCACGGAATGGGCCGGCGCGGTCAACAACCTGATGCACCTGGACGATGGCGCGCAGCTCGCCCAGCTCAAGCAGTGGATTGCCGACTACATCAACCTGGACCGCATTCCGGCCGATACCACCTCGGTCTGGTTCTGCTGCACGCACTACCCGGCGCTGGAGTCGCTGGTGCGCCAGCAGCTCGACGCCATCGGCATGTCCCACGTGAAGCTGATCGACCCGATGCAGTTCCAGGCGCGCAAGGCCGTGGACGTGCTGATCGACAAGGGCCTGCTGCACGCCACGGACCTGCTGGACACGCCGCTGGACCCGATGCAGGTGCCCGACAGCAAGACGCTGCCGACGATGGTGGTCACCTCCGGCCAGCCCTCGGCGGTATCCCGGCTGGCACACGCCATGGGTGGCCGCAACGACATCCGCGTGTTCAAGTCGCCGTTCGGGGAGGCTGCCGATGTGTCCGGGGTGCGCGCGCTGGTGGACGCCGGCCGCCACCTGGCCCCGGTGGACCGGGTCAGCTTCAGCTATATCGGCCGGGGTCTGCGCGAGTTCTATATGCCGGACGGCGCCCAGCGCGCGGCTGCCGCGCTGGAAAGTGGCGAGAACATCATGCTGCTGACCGGCTTCTCGGTCGCCAAGGGCATGCCCGAGACCGATGGGCCCCCGGGCACGGCTGAACTGGGCCGGGCGCTGCGCCTGCGCGGCAAGCAGGTGACCTACGTGGTGGATTCGGCCAACAAGCCGATCCTGGAGGCCATCCTGCGCGAGATGGGCGAGCCGACCGACAACATCAAGGTTTTCGACGTACCCGTGGGCGACGCCAAGGCCCCGGCCCGGGCGCTGCTGGAAGCCGTGGGCCCGGACCGCGTGATGGCGATCGAACTGCCGTCGCGCGCGGCGGACGGCACCAAGAACAATATGCGCGGGATCGAGATCGACGATTTCAACCCGGCCATCGACGAGATCCTGATCCAGGCCAACGCGCGCGAGGGCGTGGAGACGCTGGGCATTGGCGACGGCGGCAACGAGGTGGGCATGGGCGGGCTCAAGGGCCTGATCCCGAAGGGCTGGAACGGCAAGCAGATCGCGGCCGAGATCACGGCGGACCATGTGGTGACGGCCAGCGTGTCCAACTGGGGCGCGTATGCGCTGTCGGCGTTGCTGCTCAAGCGCGGCAACATGATCGAGCGGTTCCAGACGCCCGACGAGCTGCGGCGCGTGCTGCAGGCGGCTGCCGATGCGGGTGCCGTCGATGGCGTCTCGCGCGAGCGCGTGCCGACGGTGGACGGCTTCTCGACCGACGTGCATGCCGCCATCGTCCAGCTCTACCGCCACGCGGCCACGGGCGAACTGCCTGCCGGCCCCGGTGCCGCGCCGAATGCCTGGTTCGGCGGCCCGGGCGTGGCGCGCACGCCGGTGGCGGAGGCGGCCAACGCGGTGATCCACCATGGCGGGCGCACGCCGGCGGGGGGCCATCCTCAAGGACAAGCCGGCCCGCGTCCGCGCGCCGTGTCCACGCGCCGCACGGACGCCGCGCCGGTGCGCGACGGCAGCTGGTCCTTGCGCGACGAGACCGTCGACGCCGGCGCCATGGCGGCGACGATCGACGGCGTGCACGCTTCGGGTGGGCGGCTGGCCGGCGTGCACTACGTGGTGCTGCCGGCGGCTGGCGGCGAGGTGACCGTGCGCAGCGGCCTGCCGGAGTCCTCGCATGACTCGCTCCAGCAGGCGCTGGCCAGCGCCGACGAGGCCGTGCAGGCCGGCCAGCCGGTGCAGGTGGCCGTGGTCGCGCAACGCGGCTTCCAGGGTCGGATCCACGACGGCAACCTGATCGGCACGATTCCGGTGACGCTGACCGGCCGCACCACGCGCGCCGGCAGCCTCGCGCTGAATCGGGGCTACGGGGGCGAGATCCGTATCGCCTTGCCCGAGGATTTCCGCGCCGGGGCGCCGCTGGTGCGCCGCGAGGGCGGGCGGCGCGTGGACCATCTGGGCCAGCTGGCGCAGTTCCCGCGCGGGCCTGCCCATCTGGATCTGGCGCAGGAGGCGGGGCAGGTCACGTTCGATGGTGCGGCGGTCGGCATTTCCGTGCCGCGTGTGCCGGGCTACTTCACGGTGCGGGCCGAAGGCGTGTTCGGCGGCGTGGAGATGAACGCGAGCGGCACGGGGCCGTCGCGGATGGCCGACGCCGCCACGATCATCGACCGCATCCGCGCGCATCCCGACTACGAGGAAGGCATGCCCGTGCTGCTCTACGGCTGCCACGCGCAGGACGGCGTGGTCTCGCTGGCGCAGGAAGTGGCCAATGGGCTGGGCGCCAACGTCTATGGCCCGGACGGCGCGCTCAATATCGACGCGTTCTTCTCGCCGGGCAGCGACCTCGCGCACGGCGCCGGGCTGGGCGTGGCGGCGGACCGCGCGACGATGGCGATGTCCGGCGCGGACCTCCACGTGGTGAACGGTGGCCGCTTCTTCGGCGCCCGGCCGGGGCTGCCCATCGTGGGCGTCACCCACGGCGGGAGGACGGCGGCGGCTGCGGCGGCGCCGGTGCCCGACGCGGCCACGCCGGCAGGCTGGCGGCAGACGCCGGCGCGCTGGAGCGAGGTGGCGGTTGGCGACAAGCCGCACCGCGTGAACGCGCCCGGGGACCATACGGTGGTGGTCGGGGCGATCCACCCCGAGGGCGGCCTGCGTGGCGAGGATGGCCAGCCCATCGGCGCGCACGAGTTCGCGCTCCGCATGGCCGACGAGTGGCAGGCCGGTCAGCCGATCGTGCTCGCGCTCGACGGCGCCCACCTGCCGCAGGGCCGCGTCTTCGCGGAGCAGGTGGCGAACGTGATGCAGACCGAGGTGCTGGCCCCCGAGTTCGCGCTGCAACGCCATGCGGACGCGGACGGCAAGCCCGCCATCGACCTGACACAGGCCGGCGGCAACTGGCGGCGCGTGCAGCCCCAGCCAGACCCGTACGCCAACCATCGTTTCGATGTGAACGCGCGCGGGGTGGTCTACCTGCGCCATCCGGGCGGCGGGCGCGAGCGGGTGGACCTGGCCACCTATCTCGGGCCACGGCTCGGGGGCGGCGGCGCCAAGACCGTGTTCGCGCTGGGCCGCGACAAGGCCGTGGGCATCGCCAATGACGAGATGACCGGCTTCATGGTGCAGGGCGAGCGCGAGGCGCTGCGCACGGCGGCGGGGCTCGGCTTCAACACGCTGAAGACCTTTGGCCCCGACGACATGACGGTCTCGGGCCGGCCCACCGTGGTCTACGAGCGCTACGCGGCCAGCTCCCGGGACCTGTTCGGCAACAAGGCCATGCACGGGGTGCCCGATCCGCGCACTGAACTGCTTAACGGCAAGTCCCTGCGCGACCTCGACCATATCCTGGACACCATGGCGGACCGCCACGTCTATCTGGGTGACGTGGAGTTCAGCATCCACCCGGACGGCACCGTCAAGGTGGCAGACCTGACCAGCGTGGAGCTGAAGGTGGATGACACGCAGGGCAGCGCCCATGCCGACATCGTGGCCCGCATGCGCGAGGTGGCGCGCGCCAACGAGGCTGCCGGGCAGGGCGGCGCGGCCCAGCGGCGCACCATCACCCATGGTCCCGCCACCCCGCCGGCCGGCGAGAATGGCCCGCGCCCGTGGAAGATGGCCAAGACGATGACGGTGTCCACGGTGGGCACCTTCGCGCTTGGCACGCTGGCTGGCGTGGCGACGTCCGCGGCGCACGTGAACCCGGTGCTCAGCAGCGCGACCTGCTTTATCTACCGCGGCAGCGTGGCGGCGGGCCGGACCCTGCACACCCTGCGGATCAACGCGCGGGCGGCGGACCCCACGCCGGCCAACATCGCCTATCTGCGCAGCCGGCTGCACGGCCGCTCCGCCGATGCGTGGGGCATCCACGCCAAGGACCAGGACGTCTTCAAGACCGCCGTGGACACTCTGGAGGCCCACACCCACGGGGCGAAGAAAGACGCCCCGGACCGCGCCACGCAGATTCAGGACGCGCAGGCGACCATCAAGACCGTCGGCACCAAGCTGCTGAACCCCGATACCGTGCCGGGCCGGCTCAACGACACGGCGCAGATCGGCACGCTGGTGGTCAACAACAGCAACACGGCGATCTGGTTCATGCAGCACCATCTGCCGGCCGACAACCCGCTGACCTACAGCAACGCGGCGTTCCTGGCATCGAACACGGTGCTGAGCACGCTGAACATCGGCACGCGGCTGGGGCATCACCTGGGCGGCAAACCCACGGTGCTGCTGTCTGCCCAGATGCGCAAGTTCGTGATGAACGGGTACGCGCTCGGCACGATTCCGCTGGCCGTGGCCGATGCCATGAACACGCCGGGCGTGGTGGGCATGATCGAGGCGGCCGGCATTACCGTGTTTGGCGTGGGCGCGCACCTGCAGTCGCGCGTGGACCGGAACGCGGTGGTGGGCGAGAAGAACCGGCTGGCGCTGCAGCAGGACCCCAAGACCGGGCTGCTGCCGGCGCAGGGCTGGGCGGAGGGCAAGTGGAATGTCTTCGGCCGGGCCATGCCACGCGGGCTGGTGCTGCTGGGGGCGGGCGTCATCGTCAACTTCGTCGCCAAGATTGCGGTGGAGCTGACCAAGGACGATGACAAGGACGGGGCGCCGAAGCCGGGCGGGACGCCGACTGTGGCGCCGACTGTGGCGCCGACTTCGACGCCAACCCCCACCCCGGACGCTTCGCCGTCCCCGTCGCCATCCCCCTCGGGCACGAAGCCGCCCGCCGAGACGCCGCCGGACACCCGGCCGGAGACGCCGCCGAGGACGCGGCCCACATCGCCGGACACCGTGCGCGTGCAGCCGTACCGGCGTGGCAACGAGGCCGTCTCGACGCTCTGGGGCATCTCGCGCGCGCATCTGGACACGCTGCTCTCCGACGAACAGAAGGCCGAGGCGCGCGAGCAGGCCCTGCCGCCGGACACCCAGGTGGCCGACTTCGCGCTCCGCGAGTTGATCAACCTCAATCCGAAGTACAAGCTGGCGGAGAATCCCGGGCATATCGAGCCGGGCTGGGAGTTCGACGTGACCCGTTAGGGTGAGGAGGGGCGCGTGAGGGATGTGGCGGGTGGCGACGACGTTACAATGCCGCTTCCCTTCGCCCCGTTACGCCCCTTCCGCCCCCTCATGTCCGTCGATCCGGTCGTCATCCTCATTGCCCTCGGCGCCGCCGTTGCCGGCTTCGTTCAGGGCCTGTCCGGGTTCGCGTTCGGCATGGTCGCCATGTCGTTCTGGGCATGGGGCGTGGATCCGCGCATGGCGTCGGCCATGTCGGTGTTCGGCGCGCTCACCGGGCAACTGCTGGCCGCGTTCACGGTCCGCCGCAAGTTCCATCTGGCCACCGTGCTGCCGTTCCTGATCGGCGGGGCGGTCGGCATCCCGATCGGGGTGTCGATCCTGCCGAAGCTGGATATCCACCTGTTCAAGCTCTGCCTCGGCATCATCCTCGTGATCTGGTGCCCGATCATGCTGTTCTCGGCCAAGCTGCCGCCCATCCGTCGCGGCGGGCGGCTGGCGGACGCCGTGGTCGGTGGAATCGGCGGCATTCTGGGTGGCATCGGCGGGTTCACGGGTATCGCGCCCACGCTCTGGTGCACGCTGCGCGGCTTCGACAAGGACACCCAGCGCGTGGTGATCCAGAACTTCAACCTCGGCGCCTTGATGGTGACGATGGCCGTCTACATCGGTACCGGCATCGTCACCCGGGACATGCTGCCGATGTTCGCCATCGTCGCCCCGGCCATGCTGATTCCCACGTTGCTCGGCACGCGGGTCTATGTGGGGATCAGCGACATCATGTTCCGCCGCATTGTGCTGACGCTGCTCACGGGCTCGGGGTTGGCCATGCTGGCGGCCTCGGTGCCGCAACTGCTCACCCGCTGACCGGCCGGGGTGGCAGTTGCTACACGCCCGGGCCGTTTTTACCGGTTGCCGTGCAGAAAACGCATATCGCGGCGCGCCACATCTTCCATCCGGTAAGTGATTGAAATCATTCGGGAAAACCGCCTCGCGCCGACGGCTGGGCGGGTATATGCCGATGCGGGCCCCGCAATTGCTACTAAGCTGATTTGGGGGCTGCCCGCGCCCGGGCGGCCTGACGTTCCATCTGTGAGGAGATCACGATGAAAACGAAGTTGTTAATAACCTCCCTGGTGGCGGCAGGCATGCTGGCCGCACCATTCGCGATGGCGCAACAGGGCCAGGGCCAGATGCCCGGCCAGACCCAGCCATCCGGCCCGACACCCATGCCCGCACCGGGCCAGGCTGGCGCGACGCCGCCATCGGCCACACCAATGCCACCTGCCTCGCAGGGCAAGCCACGCAGCACTGCGCCCGCACCGAAGAGCCAGGGCATGTCCCAAGGCGGGACGTCCTCGGATTCCATGAGCAGTTCGGGCCGCACCGGTTCGCAGCCGATGGGCGCCCAGTCGCCCTACGCGCCGCAGAAGTGGAACAAGGGTGACAAGCTGCCGGCGGAATTCCGCGACCGCCAGTACGTCATCGACAAGTACAAGGATTACAACCTGCCCGCACCGCGCAAGGGCTATCACTGGGTCGGCGTGGGTGCCGATTACTACCAGGTGTCGTCCAACGGGACGATCTACTCGGTGGGGCCGGGAGGCTGAGTGGTCTGCTAATTAGTAAACAGCTAATTAGTAAACAGCAGGGCAACGGGCACGTCGGCGTGCCCGTTTTTCATGGTGCGACTGGATCGGACTCGTCCGAAAAGAACACGTCCTTGACGGCGGCCTCGATGGCGTCGAACGCGGCCGGCTGCACGCGCAGGGCCAGTTGCTTGCGCCAGCGGTTGGAAACGCGGCCTTTCTCGCGGAAGCAGCTCGAAACCAGCGTGGCGAGGTCCGCGTTGCGGATGTCGAACTGTGCATCCACGCGCTTTGCCACTTCGTCATAGCCGATCAGGAAGCGCGTTTCGGCCTCCAGGTCGTGCTCCAGGGCCTCCCGGACCATGCGCACGCCGAATTCCACGCACGACGTGGCATCCCAGTAGCGATAGGGCGTGGCCCCGGCGCTGGTCTCGCAATCGAACTGTTGATCGCCCAGCACCCGCACCCGCCAGAGCGCGCGCACCGGCTTGGAGAAGCTCTCCAGCGCGGCGAGGTAGTCGGCTTCATGCCGCTTGATGGCCACCGAGACCGGCAGCAGGAAGCCTTTGGCCATCTTGCCCGAGCGGCACAGCGCGTGGTGGATCAGGAAGCGCGAGAGCCGCCCGTTGCCGTCCATGAACGGGTGGATGAAGACGAACCAGAACGACACCACGCTCGCCACGATCAGCGGGTCCACGTTGGCCGGCGGATCGTTGGCGAAGTCTTCCAGCGCCTGCATCAGGCCGGGCACGTCATCCGGCACCGGCGGCACGTAGGTGACGGACGCCGGCCCGTTGCCGCCCCGGCGCAGCCAGTTCTGCTCGGTGCGGTACTGCATCGCCTGGTCGAACGGGTTGGAGATGACATCGTTCTGGAGTTCGGTCAGGTACTCCTCGCTCAACGGCCGCTTTTCATGCGCGTGGCGCAGCAGCTGAACGAAGCGCTCGGACTTGTCCTGCGTGGCGCTCTCCCGTTCGATCTCGAACGAACTGTCGGTCTCGCTCAGGTAGGCCCAGTGCAGCGCGCGGTCCAGGATGTCCGGGCCGACCGAGGCGATAAAGGCGTCCATGCGCCCGAAGACGTCCATGTCGAGAATCGACTGGATGGTCTCGGTGCGGCGCACGGTGACGCAGTAGTCCAACTCGCCCAGCCCGTTGAAGCGCACGCGCCAGCGCGGATGGAGCTTGCCCGGCGCGGCGGTGTAGTAGCGCGCCGGGTCGAACAGATTGACGTAGGGAACCTTGTCGGAGAGGGTGGGCGTGAGCGTCTGGCCGGTGAAGTGCTCCCACAGCATGGCCGCGATGCGCCCGAAGCGGCTGGTGGGGTGCAGGTCCAGTTCGGCCTGCATTTCCGCCTGCGGCACCTGGGGCAGCGCCTGGGACAGGATGGCGAGGTTCACGCCCTCGTGCTTGATGGCGAAGAGCGTATGGGCGAGGAGTGGGGCGTCATCGGACGGCGCCACCTTGCGCGGGAACAGGATGGCGTCGGGCATCTCCAGGATGCGCGTCGTGGCGCCCGAGCGTGCCTCGCGGGTCACGGGCACCAAGGGTGACGTGAGGTGGTTCCGGACCCACGCATAGCCAACCTGCCGCATGTGATGCACGCCATTCCCTCCAATGTGATCAATAAGACCCAACAAAATTCGCGCTAAACGCACAAATTTTATATTTGGAGGCCAGGTTGTCTACTTTTTTTTAGGGAGACCGGGGAAAACGTAGAAAAACCGTCGTTTCGCGGCCCCGCCGCCCACCAAATTCGCGCTGAACGAACCGAATTTATATTTCGGCCGATTTTCCGCACAAAATTTTAGGGCGAGGTGGGATTTCAGTCAGGAAGTGCGTCGTAAGTCACCAAGAACACCTGTTCGTCGCCAGCGCTGACCGGCAGCCAGATGATGTCCAGGTTGGGGAAGGCCGTCTCGACGTTGGTCTGCTCGTTGCCGATCTCCACCACCAGCACGCCACCCGGATTGAGCCGCTTCTTCGCGCCGGCGATGATCCGACGCACGATCTCCATGCCATCGTCGCCCCCGGCCAGCGCGATGCGCGGTTCGGCCAGGTACTCCGGCGGCAGGTCGCGCATCGACTGCTCGTTGACGTACGGCGGATTGGTCAGGATGACATCGTAGGTGGCGCCAGACGGCAGCGGCGCGTACAGATCCCCTTCATACAGCGCGATGCGCTCGCCCATCTTGTAGTCGGCCACGTTGCGGCGCGCCACGGCCAGGGCATCGGGGGAGATGTCCACGGCGTCGATCCGGGCGTTCGGCCAGACGTGCGCGGCGATGATCGGCAGGCAGCCCGACCCGGTGCAGAGTTCCAGCGCGGTGGTAATGCCGTCGGTCTCGCCCAGCCACGGCTCCAGGCCTTCCTGGAGCAATTCGCCGATGAAGCTGCGCGGCACGATCACGCGGGAGTCCACGTAGAAGCGCAGGCCGTGCATGAACGCCTCGTGCGTGATGTAGGCGGCCGGCACGCGCTCGGTCACGCGGCGCTCGATCACGTCGAGCACGGCTTGCACCTCTTCGGGCAGCAGGCGCGCGTCCAGGAACGGGTCGAGCGTGTCGAGCGGCAGGTTCAGCGTATGCAGCACCAGGTAGGCCGCTTCATCGTAGGCATTGGCGCTGCCGTGGCCGAAGGACAGCTTGGCGGCGGTGAAGCGCGAGACCGCCAGGCGCAGCAGGTCGCGGACGGTTTGCAGGGGGGAGGAGGCCATGGGAGACACCACAATAAGGATAAGAAAAGGGGCCGCCAGGGCCCCCGTCGTCGCTGCCGGTCAGGCGATCAGCCGTTCCAGCACGCCGCGGTAGACATTCTTCAGCGGCTCGATGAAGCGCACTTCCACATGTTCGTCGATCTTGTGGATGCTCGCGTTAGGCGGGCCGAACTCGATCACCTGCGGGCAGATCTTGGCGATGAAACGCCCATCGGAGGTGCCGCCAGTCGTCGACAGCTCGGTCTTGACGCCCATCTCGGCCGCGATGGCGGCGCTCAACGCGTCGGACAGGTCGCCGCGCGGGGTCAGGAACGGTTCGCCGCCCAGCGTCCAGTCGAGCGTGTACTCAAGGCCGTGCTGGTCGAGGATGGCATGCACGCGGGCCCTCAGGCCGTCCGGCGTGCTGGCCGTCGAGAAGCGGAAATTGAAGTCGATGGTCACGTGGCCCGGAATCACGTTGGTCGCGCCCGTACCGCCATGGATGTTCGACATCTGCCACGTGGTGGGCGGGAAGTACTCGTTGCCCTGGTCCCAGGTCTCACCCACCAGCGTGGTCAGCGCCGGCGCGGCCAGGTGGATCGGGTTGCGGGCCAGGTGCGGATAGGCGATATGCCCCTGCACGCCCTTGACCGTCAGCTTGCCGGACAGCGAGCCGCGCCGGCCGTTCTTGACCATGTCGCCGAGGGTGTCCACCGAAGTCGGCTCGCCGATCACGCAGTAGTCCAGCCGCTCGCCGCGCGCCTTGAGGGCCTCCACCACCTTCACGGTGCCGTCGTGCGCCGGGCCTTCCTCGTCGCTGGTGATCAGGAAGGCGATGGAGCCGGCGTGGGCCGGGTGCTTGGCCACGAATTCCTCCACGGCGACCACGAAGCCGGCGATGGAGGTCTTCATGTCCGCCGCGCCCCGGCCGTAGAGCTTGCCGTCGCGGTGGGTGGGCTGGAACGGGTCCGATTGCCACTGGTCCACCGGGCCGGTGGGCACCACGTCGGTATGGCCGGCGAAGGCCAGCAGCTTGCCCGCCGTGCCCGCCGTGCCGCGCTTCACCGCCCACAGGTTCGTCACGCGGAAGTCGTCGGGGCCGCTGACGAGGTTTTCGCACACGAAGCCGAGGGCCTTCAGGCGGGATTCCAGCACGGCCTGGCAGCCTTCGTCAGCGGGCGTGACGGAGCGGCGGCGGATCAGGTCTTCGGTCAGGGCGAGGGTGGGGTTCATGTTGCGGTGGCGGCAGGAAAATTCAGAAAAGTGCGGCGTAGCCGTCGGCGGAAAAACCCACGCTGACCTGGCCGTTGCGGTCCAGCACGGGCCGCTTGATCAGGGACGGGCTGGTTTGCATCAGCGCGATGGCGCCGGTTTCGGACTCGGCACTCGCCTTGTCCGCGTCGGACAGCGCGCGGTAGGTGGTGCCCTTCTTGTTCAGCAGCGTGGCCAGCGGCACGTGCTTGAGCCAGGCGCGCAGCAGCGTTTCGTCCACGCCTTGCTTCTTGAAGTCGTGGAACGTATACGTCACGCCGTTCGTGTCGAGCCAGGTGCGTGCCTTCTTGACGGTGTCGCAGTTCGGAATGCCGTAGAGCAGGACAGTCATGGTGATTATCGGAACAGCAGGTTGAGAGCGATGACCAGCCCGCCCAGGCCCAGCGCCACGCCGGTCATGGCCACGGCGGTCATCAGCCGCAGGCGGCGGTCCAGCCGGGCGGCTTCCTTGCGCAGCGCCTCGATGGTGATGGCGTGCTGCTCGGCCAGCAGCTTCACGGCCTCGGCCTGCTGCATGGCCGCCATTTCCAGTTCGGCGATGCGGGCGGCGGGGTCGCGCGGCTCCAGCGTGCCGCCGATGTCCGGCTCGTCCTTGCGGCGGCCCTTCTTGATCTTCTCGATGGTCTTGTTGGCCTGGTCGAGGATGGTAGGGAGCAGGGAGAGCACGGTGCTGACAGTGGCGGGGTCTAGGGCCATGAGTCGCTTGCGGAGGGAGGGCATGGGCGAATCGGTTCGCCGCCGGCCATCCTCGACGAGGATGGCCGGCGGCGCTGCGGCGGCTTGTGCGGATCAGTCGCCGCGCAGCAGGTCGTTCAGGCTGGTCTTGGCGCGGGTTTGCGCGTCCACCTTCTTCACGATCACGGCGCAGTACAGGCTGTACTTGCCATCCTTGGACGGCAGGTTGCCGGCCACCACGACCGAACCGGCCGGGACGCGGCCATAGTGGATCTCGCCGGTTTCGCGGTCATAGATCTTGGTCGACTGGCCCAGGTACACGCCCATCGAGATCACCGAGTTCTCTTCCACGATCACGCCTTCCACCACTTCCGAGCGCGCGCCGATGAAGCAGTTGTCCTCGATGATCACCGGGTTGGCCTGCAGCGGCTCCAGCACGCCGCCGATGCCCACGCCGCCCGACAGGTGGACGTTCTTGCCGATCTGCGCGCACGAACCCACGGTGGCCCAGGTATCTACCATCGTGCCTTCATCCACATAGGCGCCGATGTTCACGTACGACGGCATCAGCACGGCGTTCTTGGCGATGAACGAACCACGGCGGGCCACGGCGGGCGGCACCACGCGGAAACCGGCGCGGGCGAAATCGTCGCCGGTCCAGTTGGCGAACTTGGTCGGCACCTTGTCGTAGAACTGCGCGAAGCCGCCAGCGGCCATCGGCGCGTTGTCTTCCAGGCGGAACGAGAGCAGCACGGCCTTCTTGATCCACTGGTTGACGACCCATTCCTTGCCTTGCTTTTCGGCCACGCGCAGGGCGCCGGCGTCGAGCTGGGAGATCACGTTGGCCACCGCCTCGCGGATGTCGTTCGGGGCGGACTTGGGCGACAGGCTGGCGCGGTCTTCCCAGGCCTGGTCGATCAGGGCTTGCAGTGCTTGCGTCATGGTCGTTTCTTTAGTGGTGATTGTTCAGGTAATTGTTCAGGCAAAAGCGTTGGTCCGCCGGAGCGGGATCAGTGCCCGCCCAGCGACTTGCAAAATTCGACGATCCGGCGCGCGCCTTCCACGCATTCGTCCGGCGTGGCCACCAGGGCCATTCGCACGCGGTTCTTGCCCGGGTTCACGCCATGGGCGTCGCGCGCGAGGTAGCTGCCGGGCAGCACGGCCACGTTCTGCTCGGCCAGCAGGCGCACGGCGAAGTCGGTATCGGACAGCCCGGTGCGCGAGACATCGGCCCAGAGATAGAAGGCGGCATCGGGAAGTGTCACATCGAGCACTTCGGCCAGCATCGGCGTCACGGCGCTGAACTTCTTCACGTAGGCCGCGCGGTTCTCGCGCACATGGGCCTCGTCGTTCCACGCGGCCACGCTGGCGGCCTGCACGGCAGGGTTCATGGCCGCGCCGTGGTAGGTACGGTATAGCAGGAATTTCTTGAGAATTGCCGGGTCGCCGGCCACGAAGCCCGAGCGCAGGCCCGGCACGTTCGAGCGCTTGGAGAGGCTCGAGAACATCACCAGCCGCTCGAAGCCGCGGCCCAGCTTGTGGGCGGCTTCCAGCGCGCCAAGCGGCGGGTTGGCTTCGTCGAAATAGATCTCGGAATAGCATTCATCCGAGGCGATCACGAAGCCGTGGCGATCGGACAATTCGAACAGTTGCTTCCAGTCCGCCAGCGACATCACGGCCCCGGTGGGATTGCCCGGCGAGCAGACGTACAGCAACTGGACGTCTTGCCAGGTCTCGGCGCCGATCTGGTCGAACGCGGGCGCAAAGTTGCGTGCCGGGTCGCTGTTGGCGAATACCGGCTTGGCGCCAGCCAGCAGCGTGGCGCCTTCGTAGATCTGGTAGAACGGGTTCGGGCACAGCACCAGCGGGTTGGGGCGGCTGGCGTCCACCACGGTCTGGGCGAAGGCGAACAGCGCCTCGCGCGAGCCGGTCACGGGCAGGACTTCCGTGGCGGCGTCCACTTTCGGCAGGCCGTAGCGGCGTTCCAGCCAGCCGGCGATGCCCTGGCGCAGCGCGTCGGTGCCGGCGGTGCTCGGGTAGCTGGCCAGTCCGGCCAGCGACGCGGTCATCGCCTGCTTGATGAATTCGGGGGTCGGATGCTTGGGCTCGCCAATGCCGAAGCTGATGGCTGGCTTGTCGGCGGGTTTGACGTCCGCCACCAGCACGCGCAGTTTCTCGAAGGGATAGGTCTGGAGCAGGTCGAGGCGCGGATTCACGGTGGCAGGCAGGCGGGGCGGTTGAAACCCGGCATTATAAAGGAATGCCGCCGACGCCCCGCGTGCCGGCTTCGCTTAATAAAGCATCACTCGCGACACCGTGGCCACCAGCGGCCGGCGGATGAACCGCTCCAGCGCCGCGTTCAGGTGCAGCGGACGCAACAGCATCTTCACCGTCATCTCGAGCGGCAGGTTCCGGCGCACCACGGCGCTGCACTGGGAGTTCAGCGCGCGCACGTCGCGCTCCGGTACGTCTTCCTGATTGCGCTCCACCCGCAGTACGTTGCGCAGTGCGATCTCGGCATCCTCGTTCTTGATTTCGAGCAAACGCCGCGCCAGCGCGCCCAGCACCCGGGCGCGCCCAATCCGCTCCTGCCCGTTCAAGGCATTGAAATAGCGGAAGAAATGCTTGTAGTGGCGTACCTCGTCGTTGGCGATGCGGCGCGTCAGGTCGCGCAGCACCGGCTCGTCGCTGGCCTGCTCCAGCGCGCGGTAGTAGGTGGCCGTGCCGGTCTCGACCACGCAGCGCGCCGCCATCTCCAGCGCGTGCGACCGCTCGAAATTGTCGATCGAGCAGGTCTTGCTGTATTCGTCGAAGAACCGCTGGTAGCCGCGCGGCCAGTCGAATTCCGGCCAGACATGCTCCACGTAGCGGCGCAGCGCGAAGCCGTGCTGCAGCTCCTCGGATTCCCAGTGCCGGGCGAGCCACGTGGCGGCCTCGGGCACATGGGCGTAGTAGGTGGCGAGGTTGCCTGCGTAGGTGTCGGAGCCGCTTTCGATAAACGATGCGGCGACGAGCAGGTAGAACAGCGTACGGTTGTCGCGCACCTTTTCCACGTCGATGGACGCGTAGTCGATGTCGGACACGGACCAGGGCAGGTCGTCCCGTTCCGGGGTCGCTTGGCTTACGGTCATGCACAGATCTCCAGGCAAATCGCGACCTGCAGGCGGCGTGTGACGGCCGGATGACGGTCGAGCGGCGGGGAGGGCGCTTCGCGCCGGAGGGGCTCCGGGGTCACGCCAGCATTCCAAGAGACTAGCACTAACCCTAGGAAGTTTCTTTTGGATTTGCCGCGTGGGCGTCGCATCGCGGTGTTGCGGTCACGCAGCAGCCACCTCGAAACCGCTTGCATGAATAGACGCAACTCATGGAAAAGCAAGGATTTTCCGGGCCGGGGATGGGAGGTCCGAAACGCCGCCCATCGGGCGATAAAGCGGCCGGACGAACGGTGCGCGATGGTATGATTACCGCCAATCTATCGGGCCCCAACGGGTCGCATGAGACGTAGACGTCACGTCGCGTCGAGCGCCTCCGGGGCAGCCCGGCTTTTCCAACATTCGTAACGCCCAAACCACACGACAACCGTGCGACTGTCCTCGATCAAGCTGGCGGGCTTCAAGTCCTTCGTCGATCCCACCAATTTTCAAGTGCCCGGCCAACTGGTCGGCATCGTCGGTCCCAACGGCTGCGGCAAATCCAACATCATCGACGCCGTGCGTTGGGTGCTGGGTGAGTCACGCGCGTCCGAACTGCGTGGGGAATCCATGCAGGACGTCATCTTCAACGGTTCCACCGCGCGCAAGCAGGCCGGGCGCGCCAGCGTGGAACTGGTGTTCGACAACGCCGAAGGCCGCGCCGCCGGCCAGTGGAGCCAGTACGCCGAAGTGGCCGTCAAGCGCGTGCTGACCCGCGACGGCACCTCCTCGTACTACATCAACAACCAGCCGGTGCGCCGGCGCGACATCCAGGACATCTTCCTGGGCACCGGCCTCGGGCCGCGCGCCTACGCCATCATCGGGCAGGGCATGATCTCGCGGATCATCGAGGCCAAGCCCGATGACATGCGGATTTTCCTGGAAGAGGCCGCGGGCGTCTCCAAGTACAAGGAACGCCGCCGCGAGACCGAAAACCGCCTGGGCGACACGCGCGAGAACCTGACCCGCGTGGAAGACATCCTGCGCGAACTCGGCGCCAACCTCGACAAGCTGGAAGGCCAGGCCGAGGTGGCCCAGCGCTTCAAGACGCTGCATGCCGACGGCGAGGAAAAGCAGCAACTGCTGTGGCTGCTGCGCAAGCGCGAGGCCCAGGCCGAGCAGGAGCGCCATGCGCGCGCCATCGAGCAGGCCCAGATCGACCTGGAAGCCCAGACCGCCCAGCTACGCCATGTGGAAGCCGAGCTGGAGACGATGCGCGCGGCGCACTACGCCGCGTCGGACGGCATGCACGCCGCACAGGGCGCGCTGTACGAAGCCAATTCCGAGGTCAGCAAGCTCGAAGCCGAGATCCGCTATGTGGTGGAGTCGCGCAACCGCGTGCAGGCGCAGATCGCCGCGCTGACCACCCAGCGCGAGCAATGGCAGGGCAAGGCGGAGCAGGCCACCGAGGAACTGGCCCAGGCCGAGGAAAACCTCGCCCTGTCCGAGGCCCGCACCATCGAGGCGCAGGACGCCGTGGCGCAGAAGTCCGACGAACTGCCGACGCTGGAAGGCCAGTGGCGCGATGCCCAGCAACTGCTGAACGAGCAGCGCGCCGGCATCATGCAGGCCGAGCAGACGCTGAAGCTCGAGGCCGCCCAGCAGCGCAGTGCCGACCAGATGCTCCAGCAGCTGGAGCAGCGCAAGGAACGCCTGTCACTGGAAGACAAGGGGCTCGACCGCCCCGACGAGACCCGTCTGGAAGAACAACGCGGCGAACTGGCCGAGCAGGAAGCGATGCTCGAGGAAGCCCAGGCCTTGCTGATGGACAGCGAGGACCGCGTGCCGCGCCTGGACGGCGAGCGCCGCAGCGCGCAGGAGCGCGTGCAGAGCGAGGCCGCCGCCATCGCCGCGCTGGAAGCCCGCCTGTCCGCGCTGCGCCAGCTGCAGGAAAACGTGCAGACCGAAGGCAAGGTCCAGCCGTGGCTGGAGCGCCATGGTCTGGCCGAGCTGCCGCGCCTGTGGAAGAAGGTTCATATCGAGCCGGGCTGGGAAAACGCGCTCGAATCCGTGTTGCGCGAGAAGTTGGCCGCACTGGAAGTGTCCAACCTGGACTGGGTCAAGGCCTTCCTGTCCGATGCCCCGCCCGCCAAGCTCGCGTTCTACTCGCCGCCGTCCGCCGCGCGGCCCGTGGACGCGCCGGCCGGCCTGCGTCCGCTGATGTCGCTGGTGCAGATCACCGAGCCGGGCATCCGCGCGGTCATGCAGGACTGGCTGGCCGACATCTACACCGCCACCGACATGGCACAGGCGCTGGCCGGGCGCGGCACGCTGCCCGAAGGCGCGCAGTTTGTCGTCGCCGAAGGTCACCTGGTGGGCCGCAACGCGATCCAGATCTACGCTGCCGATTCGGAGCAGGCCGGCATGCTGGCCCGCGAGCAGGAAATCGAAAACCTGCAGAAGCAGGCGCGCGCGCAGATGCTGCTGTCCGACGAGGCCAAGACCCAGGCCGTGCGCGCGGAGTCGGCCTACACCCAGGCCAGTCAGGCGCTGGCCGAGGCCCGCACCCGTGCCGAGCAGGCCACGCGGCGCGTGCACACGTTGCAGATGGACGTGCTCAAGCTGTCGCAGGCGATGGAGCGATTCTCCGCCCGGAGCGGCCAGATCCGCGAGGAACTGTCGGAGATCGAGGCCCAGATCGAGGAACAGCGCGCCGTGCGCGCCGAGTCCGAGGCGACCTTCGAGCAGCACGACACCCAGCTGGCCGAGATGCAGGCGGCTCACGAAGACCACCAGATGGCCTTCGAGGCGCTGGACGGCAAGCTGACCGGCGCGCGCCAGCAGTTGCGCGATTTCGAACGGGCTGCGCAGGAGGCGGCGTTCGGCGAGCGCAATCTGTCCGGCCGCATCGACGAACTGCGCCGCAATATCCAGATGGCGGCGGACCAGTCCGAGCGGATCGCCGAATCGCTGGAAAACGCACGCGTCGAGCTTGAGACGATCAACGAGCAGACCGCCCACACCGGCCTGCAAGAGGCGCTGGAAGTGCGCGCCGAGAAGGAAGAGAAGCTGTCGGCGGCGCGCATCGAGCTGGATGCGCTGTCCGCACAGCTCCGCCAGTTCGACGAACAGCGCCTGGCCGCCGAGCGCAGCCTGCAGCCGCTGCGCGACCGCATCACCGAGTTGCAGCTCAAGGAGCAGGCTGCGCGCCTGAACCAGGAGCAGTTCACCGAGCAACTGACGACCGCGCAGGTCGACGAGGTGGCGCTGGCCGAGAAGCTGACCGGCGACCTGAAGCCGTCCTACCTGCAAGGCGAGGTCACGCGTATCAACAACGCGATCAACGCGCTGGGCCCGGTCAACATGGCCGCGCTCGATGAACTGTCCGCCGCGCGCGAGCGCAAGACCTTCCTCGATGCCCAGTCGGCCGACCTGAACGACGCCATCAACACGCTCGAGGACGCCATTGCGAAGATCGACCAGGAGACGCGCGCGCTGCTGCAAGGCACGTTCGACCAGGTCAACCATCACTTCGGCGAGCTGTTCCCGCAGCTGTTCGGTGGCGGCCAGGCGCGCCTGATCATGACCGGCGAGGAAATCCTCGATGCCGGCGTGCAGGTGATGGCCCAGCCCCCGGGCAAGAAGAACTCGACGATTCACCTGCTGTCCGGCGGCGAGAAGGCGCTGACCGCGATTGCGCTCGTGTTCGCGATGTTCCAGCTCAACCCGGCGCCGTTCTGCCTGCTGGACGAGGTGGACGCGCCGCTCGACGATGCCAATACCGAGCGCTACGCCAACATGGTGGCGCACATGTCCGACAAGACCCAGTTCGTGTTTATTTCTCACAACAAGATTGCGATGGAGATGGCCCACCAGCTGATCGGCGTGACCATGCAGGAGCAAGGCGTGTCGCGGATCGTGGCGGTGGATATGGATGCAGCAGTGTCTATGGCGGAGGCCGCTTGAGATGGAACTGCAAAACGCTCTGATCATCGCCGGTGTCATCCTGTTGCTGTTGCTGGTGGCGTACAACCGCTGGCAGATCCACAAGGCGCGCCGCGTGCGGCCGCTGATGCCTGAAGACGACCTGCCGCCCATGCGCGAGCCGGTGGTGGGCAAGACCGTGCATCCCGAGACGGCCGCCAAGCTGCAGGAGCTGCCGCCCGAGCACATCGCCCGGCGCGAGCCCACGCTGGGCGAGGCTGGCAAGATGGCCAGGCCTGAGGTGAAGCCAGCCACCCGGCAGGAGTCGAAGCACGACGCCGAGGTAGCCACTGCCACCGCCGCCGCGCATGCAGCCGCAGGTTCGGCCGATGCGGACGAGATCGTCGCCGACGAAGTGGCCGTGGCGGCATCGCCGGCCATGGCGCAGCCTGCCAGCCGGAATGAGCAAGCCGACGAGGACAGCGATCAGGCCCAAACCGCCACCGTGGCGGCGCCCGCGCCGAAGCCCGCCGCCCCGGAGGCCGCCCCCGCTGCGATGGACGGCCAGCCGGCCCAGGCCGTGATCGACCCGCTGATCGACTGCATCGTGCCGATGCACCTTGAGCGCAAGGCGTCTGGCGACCGCATCCTGCCGCTGACGGGCCGGCTGCGCCGCGCCGGGACCAAGCAGGTCCATATCGAGGGCCTGCGTGCCGAAGCCAACGCCTGGGAGCCGGTGACTGCCGGCCACCAGTACGAGGACATCCAGGTCGCCGTGCAGCTGGCCAACCGCAGCGGCCCGCTGAACGCGCTGGAGTTCTCCGAATTCGTCAATGCCGTGGAGGCGCTGGCCGAGGCGCTCGATGCATCGGCAGACCTCCCCGACATGACCGAGACCGTCGCCAACGCCCGCGAGTTGGACGGTTTTGCCGCCGGCGCCGACGTGCAGCTTGGCGTGAACGTGATTTCCGATGGTGCGCCGTGGTCGGCCGCCTATGTGCAGACCGTGGCCACGCAGGACGGGCTGGTGCTGTCCCGCGACGGCACGCGCTTCATCCGCTATGAACCGGGCGCCGATGGCGTGCAGAAGCCGCTGTTCACGCTCCAGTTCGGCGACACGAACTTCCTGCGCGATGACCTGACCGTCAACGCCGGCCGCCAGATCACGCTGCTGCTGGACGTGCCGCAGGCCGCGCAGGCCGTCAAGCCGTTCAAGACCGTGTGCGAGTACGGCTACAGCCTCGCCCAGCGCATGGGCGCCCAGCTCGTGGACGACAACATGCGGCCGTTGACCGAGGCTTCGTTCGTGGCGATCTTCGCCCAGCTCGAAAAGCTCTACGAGAAGCTTGAGGCGCGCGGCATGCCCGCCGGCTCATCGGCGGCCCAGCGCCTGTTCAGCCTGTAAGGAAGCCTGCCATGACCGCCAAGACTCAGGGCGCGCAGGCTCCGGCCTCCGCGCCCCCCGACGCGTTGCCGGCCGATGCTGCCGCCACCGCGCGCGTGCAATGGCTGCGCGATGAACTCGATCGCCACGCCTACCAGTATTACGTGCTCGATGACCCGTCGATTCCGGACGCCGAGTACGATGCGCTGTTCAGCGAACTCCAGGCGCTGGAGACCGAGCATCCCGACTTGCTGACCGACGATTCGCCCACGCAGCGCGTGGGCGGCGCGCCGCTGTCCGCGTTCGACTCCGTGCGGCATCGCGTGCCGATGCTGTCGCTGAACAACGGCTTCGCCGACGAGGACGTCGTCAATTTCGACCGCCGCTGCGCCCAGGGGCTGGGCCGGACCGCCGCTGCGCCCGCGCCGGCTGACGACCTGTTCAGCGCCGCCGAGGCGACCGATCAGGCCGTGGAATACGCCTGCGAACTGAAGTTCGACGGTCTGGCCATGTCGCTGCGCTATGAGGACGGCAAGCTCGTGCAGGCCGCCACGCGCGGCGACGGCGAGACCGGCGAGGATGTGACCGTCAACGTGCGAACCATCAAGGCGATTCCGCTTAAGCTGCGCGGCAAGGCGCCGGCCGTGCTGGAAGTGCGCGGCGAGGTCTTCATGTACCGCGCCGAGTTCGACAAGCTCAACGCACGCCAGGCCGAGGCCGGGGAGAAGACCTTCGTCAATCCGCGCAACGCGGCCGCCGGCAGCCTGCGGCAGCTCGATCCGCGCATCACGGCCAAGCGCCCGCTGTCTTTCTTCGCCTACGGTATCGGCGAGTTGCAGGGCGCGGACCGGCCCGCCACCCACAGCGTAATGCTCGACGGCTTTGCCGGGCTGGGCCTGCCGGTCTGCACCGAGCGCCAGGTGGTGAAGGGGGCGCAGGGCCTGCTGGCCTTCTATCGCGATATTGGCGCGCGCCGCGACCAGCTGCCGTACGACATCGACGGCGTGGTCTACAAGGTCAACGCGATTGCCGAGCAGGAGCAGCTTGGCTTCGTCTCGCGCGCGCCGCGCTTTGCGCTGGCGCACAAGTTCCCGGCGCAGGAGATGACGACGACCGTCGAGGACATCGAGGTGCAGGTGGGCCGCACGGGCGCCATCACGCCCGTGGCGCGGCTCGCGCCGGTGTTCGTGGGCGGCGTGACCGTGACCAACGCCACGCTCCACAACGAGGACGAGATCCGTCGCAAGGATGTGCATATCGGCGATACGGTGATCGTGCGCCGAGCCGGCGACGTGATTCCCGAGGTGGTGGCCGTGGTGCTGGAACGGCGCCCGGCTGACGCGCGCGCGTTCGTCATGCCGACCACCTGCCCGGTGTGCGGCTCGCACGTGGAGCGGCTGGAGGACGAGGCCATCGCCCGTTGCACCGGCGGCCTGATCTGCGCCGCGCAGCGCAAGCAGGCGCTGCTGCACTTCGCCCAGCGCCGTGCGATGGACATCGAGGGCCTGGGCGACAAGGTGGTGGAGCAACTGGTCGATCTGGGCATTGTCCGCACCCCGGCGGACCTCTTCAAGCTCGGCGTAGCCAAGCTGGCCGCGCTGGACCGGATGGCCGACAAGTCGGCGACGAACCTCGTGGCCGCCATCGACAAGTCGCGCAGCACCACGCTGAACCGCTTTATCTTCGCGCTGGGCATTCGCCACGTGGGCGAGGCCACGGCCAAGGATCTCGCCAAGCACTTTGGCAAGCTGGACAACCTGCTGGCGGCCGACGAGGCCGCGCTGCTCGACGTCAACGACGTCGGGCCGGTGGTGGCGCAGTCGATCGCCAACTTCCTGGGCGAGCCGCACAACGTGGAGGTGGTCGAGCAGCTGCGCGCCGCCGGCGTACACTGGCCGGAGAGCGAGCCTGCGGCCCGCGCGCCGCTGCCGCTGGCCGGCAAGACCTTCGTGCTGACCGGCACGCTGCCGACGCTTTCGCGCGAGGACGCCAAGGCGCGGCTGGAAGCGGCCGGCGCCAAGGTGGCCGGCTCGGTGTCGAAGAAGACCGACTACGTGGTGGCTGGCGCCGAGGCGGGCAGCAAGCTCGAAAAGGCGCAGGCGCTCGGCGTGGCGGTGATCGACGAGGATGGCATGTTGGCGCTACTGGCCGACGCCACGGGCGCACAACCGGAGGAAGCGCAATGATCCGTGACATTTTGAAGATGGGAGATTCGCGCCTGACGCAGGTGGCGCGGCCCGTGACTGCGTTCAACACGCCCGAGCTGCGCGTGCTGATCGACGATATGTTCGACACGATGGCGCACGCCAACGGCGCCGGCCTGGCCGCGCCGCAGATTGGCGTGGACCTGCAGGTGGTGATCTTCGGCTTCGACAGCAACCCGCGCTATCCGGACGCCCCGATGGTGCCGAAGACGGTGCTGATCAATCCGGTGCTGGAACCGCTCTCCGACGAGATGGAAGAGGGCTGGGAAGGGTGCCTGTCGGTGCCAGGGCTGCGTGGCGTGGTGCCGCGCCATGCCCGACTGAAGTATTCGGGATTCGACCCGATGGGGAACCCGATCGAGCGCGTGGCCGATGGCTTCCATGCGCGCGTGGTGCAGCATGAGTGCGACCACCTGATCGGCGTGCTGTACCCGATGCGGGTGAAGGACTTCACGCGCTTCGGCTTCACCGAGGTGCTGTTCCCGGAGCTGCCGGCGAACTACGACGATTGAGGCGGCTGGCCTCCCCCACCGCTTGCCGGCGAGGGAGCGCAACCTGACGTCAGAACTTCTCGAACGCCCCCAGGAAGCGCCACTGGCCCGGCGGCAGGTCGCCCAGCACGATGCGGCCCATGCGCACGCGCTTCAGGCCCACCACGCGCAGGCCAACCTGCTCGCACATGCGGCGAATCTGGCGCTTGCGGCCTTCGCGCAACACGAAGCGCAGCTGCTCCTCGTTCTGCCAGCTCACCTTGGCGGGCTTCAGCGGCACGCCGTCGAGCGACAGGCCGTGGCGCAGCCGCTCGATCTCCTCGGCCGGGAACACGGTGCTGATGTCTCGCTCGACCGGACCTTCCGGCGATTCCCAGACCACGCGGACCAGATATTCCTTCTCCACATTCGAGTCGTCGCCGATCAGCGCGCGTGCCACGCGGCCGTCCTGCGTCAGCACGAGCAGGCCGGTGGAGTCGATATCGAGACGGCCAGCCGGGGCCAGGTTCTTGCGCTGCCACGGCTGGAAACGCTTGCGGGTGGGGTCTTCGGCCCACTGGTTCTCGGGCGCGAACAGCACGGCGGCCGGCTCGTAGCCGTCTTCGGCCTGACCTGAGACATAGCCGACAGGCTTGTTGATCAGCACGGTCACGCGCTCGCCCTGTTCGGAGCGGGCGGCCTGCAGGATCTCGATCTCGGCGTCGGGGCGGACGCGCGAACCCAGTTCGGTCACGGCCTTGCCGTCCACGTGCACCCAGCCACGCGGAATCCACTCGTCGGCCTCGCGGCGCGAGCAGAGGCCCAGCTCCGACATCCGCTTGGACAGGCGGATGAGACCGTCGTCGTTGGCCTCCGCCTGCTGCCGGACCGGCTCGCGCGCCTCGGCGCGGGGCGCCGGACGCTCGGGTCGCACCGGACGCGCACGATCGGCGGTGTCGCTGAAGCGACGGGTCGGCGCGGCAGGACGGCGCGCGTCATCGCCATCGGCACGACGCTGCGGCGGACGGCGCTCGTCATCGCCATAACGGCGCGGCGGGCGGGCTTCGTCCTCACCGAAACGGCGCGGACGCGGCGCGCCGCGGTCGTCATTGCCGAAGCTGCGCTGGGGCGGACGGCGGTCGTCGCCGCTGAAACCACGCTGCGGGGGACGGCGGTCGTCGCCGCTGAAGCCGCGTTGCGGGGGGCGGCGGTCATCGCCGCTGGAACCACCCTGCGGCGGGCGGCGCTCGTCATCGCCATACCGGCGCGGCGGGCGGGCTTCATCGTCACCGAAACGGCGCGGACGCGGCGCGCCGCGATCATCGTTGCCGAAGCTGCGCTGGGGCGGGCGGCGGTCGTCGCCGCCGAAGCCACGTTGCGGGGGACGGCGATCATCGCCGCCGAAGCCACGTTGCGGAGGGCGGCGCTCGTCATCGCCATAACGGCGCGGCGGGCGGGCCTCGTCATCGCCGAAACGGCGGGGACGCGGCGCACCGCGATCATCGTTCCCGAAGCTGCGCTGGGGCGGACGGCGATCATCGCCGCCGAAGCCACGTTGCGGCGGGCGGCGTTCGTCATCGCCATAGCGGCGCGGCGGACGGGCTTCGTCGTCACCAAAACGACGGGGGCGGGGCGGACGGTCGTCGCCACCGGCGCCACGCTGGGGCGGACGGCGGTCATCGCCGCTGAAACCACGCTGCGGCGGGCGGCGCTCGTCGTCGCCATAGCGGCGCGGCGGCCGATCCCCCTCGGGGCGCGGACGGGCAGGGCGCGCCGGGCGCTCTCCACGATCCGCCCGATCAGGCCGGGCGGCGCCCTCGGCGGGAGCGGCCTTGCGCTTGTTGCGCTCGCCCGCGCGTTCCCGCGCCTCCTTGATGCCCGTCACCACGTCCTGCACGCGCTTGCGGTTCAGGTCGGAGACGCGCACCGGGCGCGTGGGCTTGCGCGGCGCGTCCGAGGTGGACGTGGCGGTCTTGATGCCCAGCGTCTTGCGGCCGGGCGTTTTGCTGTCTGTCATATCGTTGCGTTTGCCCGGCCCGCGTTGCCATCAGATGGCTAGCGCGTCGAGCAAATCCTGTTCAAGCTGAATCTGCAATCGGTTGTCGGCGGCAAGACGGCTGCCATCGACCAGGAACACGTCTTCGACGCGCTCCCCCAGGGTGTTGATGCGCGCCGAATGCACGGACACGCGATGTTGGGCCAGTACGCGGGCGATCGCGTAGAGCAGGCCGGTTCGGTCGTTGGCGGACAGGGACAGCAGGTAGAACTGCCCGCGCTCGTCGGCCCGCAGGTCCACGCGGGGCTTGATCGGGAAGCTGCGCGACTGGCGCGACAGCCGGCCCTGCGCCGGATCGGGCAGCGGGCACTCCAGCCGCAGCCGTTCCGCCAGTTCGTGTTCGACCAAAGCGAGGATGTCGCGATAGTCGCCCGCCAGGCCAGGGTCGGTCACCTGGAAGGTGTCCAGCGCGTAGCCGTGGCGTGTGGTGTGGATCTTGGCGTCCTGAATCGAGAACGCCTTCCGTTCGAAATAGCCGCAGATGCGCGCGAAGAGGTCAGGCTGGTCCTTGACGTAGACGGCAATCTGCAGGCCCTCGCCAGCCGGCGAGATGCGTGCCTTGACCACCGCCGCGTCGCTATCCACCTTGTTGAACAGATGGCGCGTGAGCCAGGCGATGTCGCGGGCATCGTGGCGCAGGAAGAACGAGACGTCGAGCTTGTCCCAGAGCGGCCTGCCCAGTTCGGGGTCGAACGCCTTGAGCCGCAACTGGGCGATGGTGTCGTCCCGGCGCTGGGCCCAGAGCGAGTGCGGGTCGAGCTGCGCGCCGCCGAGCACGCGCAGCGTGATGCGGTACAGGTCTTCGAGCAGCTTGCCCTTCCAGGCATTCCACACCTTGGGGCTGGTGCCGCGGATATCGGCCACGGTCAGCAGGTAGAGCGCGGTCAGGTAGCGTTCATTGCCCACCACGCCGGCGAAGGCCTTGACCACGTCCGGATCGGTCAGGTCCTGCTTCTGCGCCACGTGGCTCATGGTCAGGTGATGCTCGACGAGCCAGGCGATCAGGTCGGTGTCCTCGCGCGAAATGCCGTGCTGCTTGCAGAAGCGGCGCGCATCGACGGTGCCGAGCTTGGAGTGGTCCCCGCCCCGGCCCTTGGCGATGTCGTGGAACAGCGCGGCCACCCAGAGCACCCACGGGCGGTCGAAGCTGGCCATCAACTGGCTGCAGAACGGGAACTCGTGCGTGTGCTCGACGATGGCGAAGCGGCGGATATTGCGCACCACCATCAGGATGTGCTGGTCCACGGTGTAGACGTGGAACAGGTCGTGCTGCATCTGGCCGACGATGCGCCGGAAATTGATCAGGTAGCGGCCCAGCACGCTGGTCTGGTTCATCAGCCGCAGCGCGTGGGTGATACCTTGCGGCTCCTGCATGATGGCCAGGAACAGGCGGCGGTTCTCGGGATCGTTGCGCCAGCTCGCATCCATGACCGTGCGCGCGTTGTAGAGCCCGCGCAGCGTACGGGGGGAGATGCCTTTCACGCCCGGCGTGCGCTCGTAGAGCAGGAAGGTCTCCAGGATTGCGTGCGGATCGCGCTCGTACAGGTCGTCGCTGGTGATTTCCAGCATGCCCTGGCGTTCCACGAAGCGGTCGTTGATCACGCGTGTGACCTTCGATTCACTCGGAAACAGCATCGCCTCGATATTGAGCAGCAGTACGCTGTTGAGCTGCGTCACCGCCTTGGCGGCCCAGTAGAAGCGGCGCATCAACTGTTCGCTGGCGCGCTTGTGCGTGGTCTGCCGATAGCCGAAGGACTCGGCCAGCGCGGTTTGCAGGTCGAACACCAGCACGTCCTGGCGGCGGCCGGCCAGCAGGTGCAGCCGTGCGCGAATCGTGCGCAACAGGCGCTCGTTGCGGGTGAGTTCCTGCGCCTCGCGCTCGGTCAGCAGGCCGCGCTCGAACAATTCCTTCCAGCTGTCGCCGAGGCCCGCCGCCTGCGTCATCCACAGGATGACCTGCAGGTCGCGCAGGCCGCCCGGGCTTTCCTTGCAGTTGGGCTCCAGCGCGTAGGGCGTGTCCTGGTACTTGGCGTGGCGCTGGCGCATTTCCAGCAGCTTGGCCTGGAAGAAGTCGGCGGCGTCGAGGTCCGCCAGATAGCGCCGGTGCATGTCGGCGAACAGTGCTTTGTTGCCGATCAGCAGGCGCGCTTCGAGCAGCGAGGTGCGGATGGTGATGTCGCCCGCCGCCTCGCGCAGGCAGTCGTCGACGGTACGGACCGACGAGCCGATCTCGAGTCCCAGGTCCCAGCACAGGCCGATGAAGCGCTCCAGCTTGCCCGCCATCTCCGCGTCCGGCTCGGCCGGCAGCAGGAGCAGCACGTCCACGTCGGAATGCGGGAACAGCTCGCCACGGCCATAGCCACCCACCGCCACCAGCGCGGCGCTGGCGGGCAACTCCAGGCCGGTCCAGGCATCGATCAGCGCGGCATCCACGGCACGGCGCAGCCGCGTGACCAGCGGATTGACCTGATTGTGCGCGTCGAATTCGGCGAAGAGCGCTTGCTTGTCGGCGCGCAGCTTGTCGCGGATGCGCTGGCAAAGCAGGAGTTCCGGCGTGGTGTCCATGGTGGGGGCGGTGTGGGTCGCGGGCACGGCTGGAAGTAGAAAGGGCGCCGCGGTCGGCGCCCTGGCGGTCAACGCGGCGTCAGGCCGCGACGGGTTCGGTAATGAAGGCCGGCGGCACCGGCGAGCCGGCCGACAGCGTCAGCACCTCGAAGCCGGTGTCCGTCACCAGCACGGTGTGCTCCCATTGCGCGGACAGGCTGCGGTCACGCGTCTTCACGGTCCACTGGTCGGGCATGGTGCGGATGTCGCGCTTGCCGGCGTTGATCATCGGCTCGACGGTGAAGATCATGCCGGACTTGATCTCGGTGCCCGTGTTGGGGCGGCCATAGTGCAGCACCTGCGGGTCCGAGTGGAACACCTTGCCGATGCCGTGGCCGCAGTACTCGCGCACCACGCTGTAGCCGGAAGCTTCGGCGTGCACCTGGATGGCATGGCCGATATCGCCCAGGCGTGCGCCATTGCGCACTTGCTGGATACCCTTCCACATGCACTCGTAGGTAACCTGCGCCAGGCGCTTGGCCAGGATCGAACCCTCGCCCACGATGAACATGCGGCTGGTGTCGCCGTAATAGCCTTCCTTCGTGATTACGGTGATATCGAGATTCACCGCGTCGCCGCTCTTGAGCACGCGGTCGCCCGGAATGCCGTGGCAGATCACGTCGTTGACCGAGGTGCAGATCGCGCCGGGGAAGGGCGGGTAGCCCGGCGGCGCGTAGTTCAGCGGCGCCGGCACGGTGCCTTGCACGTCACGCATATAGGCGTGGCAGAGCTTGTCGAGTTCGCCCGTGGTCACTCCGGGGACGATATGGGGCGTGATGTAGTCGAGGACCTCGGAGGCAAGGCGGCAAGCCACGCGCATTTGGGCGATGTCTTCGGCGGTATTCAGGTGGATGCTCATGCTGCTTCGCCAGAAATAAGTGACGGCGGGGCCGCGGGCCGCGCCGGTAATCGATTCGCAAAGTGGGATTATCGCACCATCGCGCCCCGAAAGCAGGGATTTGGCGGCGCCCGGGCCAAGAATTGGCGGGCTGGCGGGTGCGCGAGGCGCCAGACAGGGCTTGAGCCCGACGCCATTTTGTTGCTACAATCGCGGGCTGACTTGCTGCTGGCTGATGCCGGTAGCGGGTCGGGAAGCAAATTTTATTAGTAAATCGCTGGTCCGCCCATCCGGGGTGTTCCTTTTCAGGAATGTCGGGGCGGACTTCAGACCTAACCCTATTGGAGTACCTCTCATGTCCGTGACTATGCGCGAAATGCTGGAAGCCGGTTGCCACTTTGGCCACCAAACCCGCTTCTGGAACCCGAAGATGGCCCCCTTCATCTTCGGTCATCGCAACAAGATCCACATTATCAACCTCGAAAAGACCCTGCCGATGTTCCAGGACGCGATGAAGTACGTGCGTCAACTGGCAGCAAACCGCGGTAGCGTGCTTTTCGTGGGTACCAAGCGTCAATCGCGCGAAATCCTGGCTGAAGAAGCTGGCCGCGCTGGCATGCCCTACGTCGACGCCCGCTGGCTCGGCGGCATGCTGACGAACTTCAAGACCGTCAAGATCTCGATCAAGCGCCTGAAGGACATGGAAGCCGCCAAGGAAGCCGGCGCGCTGGACACCATGAGCAAGAAGGAAGCGCTGATGTTCGAGCGCGAGATGGCCAAGCTGGAAAAGTCCATCGGCGGCATCAAGGACATGGGCGGCGTGCCTGACGCCATCTTCGTGGTGGACGTGGGCTACCACAAGATCGCCGTGACGGAAGCCGCCAAGCTGGGCATCCCCGTGATCGGCGTGGTTGACACGAACCACTCGCCGGAAGGCATCGATTACGTGATCCCGGGTAACGACGACTCGAGCAAGGCCGTGGCCCTGTACGTGCGCGGCGTGGCCGACGCCATCCTGGAAGGCCGCGCCAATGCGGTTCAGGAAGTGGTGGAAGCTGCACGTGGCGGCGACGAATTCGTCGAAGTCCAGGAAGGCTGATTGCCCGCTGGCGCCTGAGGCCGGGGTACACCGGCCGCCGGCGCCCGCCTTGCGGCACATGGAAAAGGGGGCACTTCTGGCGCCCCCTTTTTGCAAACTGCGAAACGCAGTGCGCCGCAAGCTGAAACTGACTTTGTTGTCATCCGCCGCGAATACGATTCGCCGCGGGTGAGCCGGACCCAAGTTGATCAGACACCGGCGGGTGTCCCGGAAGCAGGCGGGACATCGGCCCGAACCAATCAAGGAGTGACAAATGGCGGCAATTACCGCAAGCATGGTTGCAGAACTGCGCGCGAAGACCGACGCGCCGATGATGGAATGCAAGAAGGCCCTGACGGAAGCCAATGGCGACCTGGACAAGGCTGAAGAGCTGCTGCGCGTCAAGCTGGGCAACAAGGCCAGCAAGGCTGCGTCGCGCGTGACCGCCGAAGGCGTGGTGGCCTCGTACATCGACGGCACGACCGGCGTCCTGGTCGAGCTGAACTGCGAAACCGACTTCGTGTCGAAGAACGACGACTTCCTGGCTTTCTCGGCCAAGGTCGCCGAACTGATCGCCAAGCAGAACCCGGCTGACGTGGCTGCCCTGTCGGCGCTGGAAATCGACGGCGTGTCGGTGGAAACCACCCGTGCCGCGCTGATCGGCAAGATCGGCGAGAACCTGACGATCCGCCGCTTCACCCGCTACGCCAATGGCGGCAAGCTGGTGTCGTACCTGCACGGCACGCGCATCGGCGTGATGGTCGAGTTCGACGGCGACGAAACCGCCGCCAAGGACGTGGCCATGCACGTGGCCGCCATGAAGCCGGTGTCGCTGTCGTCGGACCAGGTGCCCGCCGAGCTGATCGCCAAGGAGCGCAGCATCGCCGAGCAGAAGGCTGCCGAGTCGGGCAAGCCGGCCGAGATCGTCGCCAAGATGGTCGAAGGCTCGGTCCAGAAGTACCTGAAGGAAGTCTCGCTGTTCAACCAGCCGTTCGTGAAGAACGACAAGCAGACCGTCGAGCAGATGCTGAAGGCCGTCAACACCACGGTGAAGGATTTCACCCTGTACGTGGTGGGCGAGGGCATCGAGAAGAAGCAGGACGACTTCGCTGCTGAAGTGGCCGCCCAGGTGGCTGCCGCCCAGAAGGGCTGATCGTCAGGGTGGGGGAGCGGCCTTTTTCGTTAAGGGCCGATTCCGCCACCGTATAATGCCGAGGGGCGCCGCAAGGTGCCCCTCTGCACAAGCGCGTCAGGCAGAATGCCGGGCGCCGCGGCTGTATCAGTCGATTTCCGCAGTCACCTGCATGTTGGGCGAGGTTCGCGTAACGATGCCGGCAGATGACAGCGAAAACCGGCTTCGAGCTGTCCCGCAATTCCGTATTTCCGCGCGGCCCTGAGCCGAGCCGGGGTCACAAGCCCCGGCAGCCCGGCTCGCGCGCGCCAATCCATCCGTTCGAACGAGCGATCAAGAACCAGCCCGAGGGTGAACATGCCAGCCTACAAGCGCGTCCTACTTAAACTTTCCGGTGAGGCCCTGATGGGCGACGATGCCTTCGGCATCAACCGCGCCACCATCGAGGGCATGGTCAACGACATTGCCGAGATCGTGAAGCTGGGCGTCCAGGTCGCCGTGGTCATCGGCGGCGGCAACATCTTCCGTGGCGTGGCCGGCGGCGCCGCCGGCATGGACCGTGCCACGGCCGACTACATGGGCATGCTGGCCACCATGATGAACGCGCTGGCCCTGCAAGACGCCATGCGCCACGCGAATATCGAAGGCCGCGTGCAATCGGCCCTGCGCATGGATCAGGTGGTCGAGCCCTATATCCGCCCGCGCGCCATCCGCCAGCTGGAAGAGGGCAAGGTCGTGATTTTCGCGGCCGGCACCGGCAACCCGTTCTTCACCACCGACACCGCCGCCGCGCTGCGTGGGGCGGAAATCGGCGCCGAAGTCGTGCTCAAGGCCACCAAGGTGGACGGCGTGTACACGGCCGACCCCAAGAAGGACCCCAGCGCCACGCGCTACACCACCATCACGTTCGACGAGGCCATCTCGCGCAACCTGCAGGTCATGGACGCCACGGCCTTCGCGCTGTGCCGCGACCAGAAGCTGCCGATCAAGGTGTTCTCCATCGTCAAGCCGGGTGCGCTGAAGCGCGTGATCCTCGGCGAAGACGAAGGTACGCTGGTGCACGTATGACGATGGCGGGCCGCGTCACAATGCGGATTCGGCCCGGCCTGAGAGTAGAATGATTCATTTTCGATCCCGTCCGGCGGGATCCTGTCTGGCTGATTTCCGGAGGTAAACATGAGCGTCGCCGACACAAAGAAGAGCGCCGAGCAGAAGATGCAGAAGTCGATCGAAGCCTTCAGGGCCGATCTGGCGAAAATTCGTACCGGTCGTGCCCACACCGGTCTGCTCGATCACGTCCAGGTGGACTACTACGGCTCGATGGTGCCGATCAGCCAGGTGGCCAATGTCGGCCTGGCCGATGCGCGCACGATCAGCGTGCAGCCCTGGGAAAAGAAGATGGTGGGCGCGGTGGAAAAAGCCATCCGCGACGCCGACCTGGGCCTGAACCCGGCCACCATGGGTGAAACCATCCGTGTGCCGATGCCCGCACTGACCGAAGAGCGCCGCAAGGAGCTGACGAAGGTGGTCAAGGGCGAGGCCGAAGGTGCCAAGGTGGCCGTGCGCAACCTGCGCCGCGACGCCATGGAGCAGTTCAAGAAGCTCGTCAAGGACAAGACCATTTCCGAGGACGACGAGCGCCGCGGCCAGGATGAAGTCCAGAAGCTGACGGACAAGTTCGTGGCCGAGATCGACAAGCTCGTGGCCGAAAAAGAAAAGGAGATCATGACGGTCTGACGGCCGCCCGGCGGGAACCCCGCCGGCTCCGTCCCCGTCCGCGAATCCATGCAGCACATCAGTTCGACGCTCGGCGTTCCCGATACCACTTACGTGCCCCGCCACGTTGCCATCATCATGGATGGCAACGGCCGTTGGGCGACCCAGCGTCATCTGCCCCGCGTGGCAGGCCACAGCCGTGGCCTGGACGCGGTACGCGCGGTGGTGGAGGCCTGTGCCACCCGCGGCGTGCAGTTCCTCACGCTGTTCGCGTTCAGTTCGGAGAACTGGCGCCGTCCGGCGGACGAGGTGTCGTTCCTGATGCGCCTGTTCATGACCGCCTTGCGCCGCGAGGTGGTCAAGATGCATGCCAATGACATCCGCGTGCGCGTGGTGGGCGACCTCGGGCGCTTCAGCCCGCGCATCCAGCAGCTGATCCGCGATGCGGAGGCCCGCACCGCCGGCAATACCGGCCTGACGGTGACCATCGCCGCGAACTACGGCGGCCGCTGGGACCTGCTTCAGGCCATGCGCAAGATGCTGGCCCGCTCGCCGATGCTCGACCCGGATGCCATCGACGAGGCTGTGCTGGCGCCGCACCTGGCGATGTCCTATGCGCCCGAGCCGGACCTGTTCATTCGCACCGGCGGCGAGCAGCGCATCAGCAATTTCCTGCTATGGCAGCTCGCGTATTCCGAGCTGTACTTCACCGATACCTACTGGCCCGATTTCGACGCCGCCGAGCTGGACAAGGCTTTCGCCTCGTACCGGCAGCGCGAGCGGCGCTTTGGCCGGACCAGCGCCCAACTGGTGGCGCCCGGTCTGTCTGGTACGGCCTGAGCGGCTCGCCGCGACCGGCCTGTCCTGATCCCACCTTCAAAGGAAACCGCAGCGCATGCTCATCACCCGCGTCATTACCGCCCTGTGCCTGTTGCTGTTGATCCTGCCGATCCTGTTCCTGGCGCCCGTGATGTGGCTGGCGGGGCTGATCGCCGTGATCGTGCTGCTGGCCGGATGGGAGTTCGGGCGACTGATCGGGCTGCGCCGTTTCTGGCCCTACGTCTACGCGGTGGCCTGCCTGCTGGTGCTGATTTACTTCCATGACGCGCCCGAACGCCGTGCCATCCATTTCCTGCTGGCCGCCGCGTTGGTGGCCTGGGGCGTGGCGCTGGTGCTGCTGGCACGGGGCGTGCGCAAGGCGACGCCGGGGTTCACGGTGCTTGGCGCCATCCTTGGGCTGATCATGCTGCCAGCGTTCGGTCACGCCGTGATGGTGCTGCGGGCCGAAGGCATCGCGGTACTGCTGTCGGCGGCCGTGCTGGTCTGGGCGGCCGATATCGGCGCCTATTTCGTCGGCAAGGCCATCGGCAAGCGCAAACTGGCGCCAACCATCAGCCCGGGCAAGTCCTGGGAGGGTGCGATTGGCGGCTGGCTGCTGGTGATGATCGTGGCCGTGGCGCTTGGCACCACCCATGCCTTCGCACCGACCTGGTTTTCGCGCATCGCCGATCAGGGTGGGCTGGGGCTGATGATCGGCCTCTCCACGCTGCTCGTGGCGGCCAGCGTTATCGGCGACCTGTTCGAGTCGCTGCTCAAGCGTCAGATCGGCAAGAAGGACAGCAGCCGGCTGCTGCCCGGGCACGGCGGCGTACTCGATCGCATCGACGCGCTCATTCCGGTGTTCCCGCTGGCGGCGCTGCTGCTGGCCTGGATGTGATCACAATCTGAATTTGGTTATCTGGTTCCTATGCAACGCATTACCATCCTGGGCGCCACGGGCTCCATCGGCGAAAGCACACTCGACGTAGTGCGTCGGCATCCGGACCGCTACACCGTGCATGCGTTGAGCGCCCACCGTCAGGTGGAGAAGCTGGCAGCGGCCTGCGTGGAATTCCGCCCGGCGCGTGCCGTGGTGGGCTCCGCCGATGCGGCACGCCAGCTCGAGACGCTGCTGCGCGATGCCGGCGTAAAGACCGAGGTCAGCTACGGCGAAGCCGCGCTGGAGTCGATCGCCGCCGATGACGGCACCGATGCCGTGATGGCCGCCATCGTCGGCGCGGCCGGGCTCCGTTCCTCGCTCGCCGCCGCACGGGCGGGCAAGCGCGTGCTGCTGGCCAACAAGGAATCGCTGGTCATGTCGGGCGCCATCTTCATGGACGCGGTGCGCGAGCACGGCGCCACGCTGCTGCCCATCGACAGTGAACACAACGCGATCTTCCAGTGCCTGCCGACCAGCGACCCGCGCTACGGCGCGGGCGTGTCCAAGGTGCTGCTAACCGCGTCGGGTGGCCCGTTCCGGACGCGTGATCCGTCCACCTTGCACGACATCACGCCCGATCAGGCCTGCGCCCACCCCAAATGGGTGATGGGCCGCAAGATCTCGGTGGATTCCGCCACGATGATGAACAAGGGGCTCGAGGTCATCGAGGCCCATTGGCTGTTCGGCGCTCCGGCGGACAAGATCGAGGTGCTGATCCACCCGCAAAGCATCGTCCATTCGATGGTGGCGTACGCCGATGGTTCGGTGCTCGCCCAGCTTGGCAACCCCGACATGCGCACGCCCATCGCCTATGGCATGGCGTACCCGGAGCGGATCGACTCCGGGGTGAGCCCGCTCGACCTGACCGTCGCCGGCGGCCTGCATTTTGAGATTCCTGACCTTGATCGCTTCCCCTGCCTCGGGCTAGCCTTTGATGCATTGCGCGCGGGCGGGCTAGCCCCCGCCGTGCTGAACGCCGCGAACGAGGTGGCCGTGGAGGCCTTCCTCGGCGGGGCGATCCGATTTACCGATATTGCCCGCGTGGTAGCCGGCGTGCTCGAGCAGCCGCAGTCTGGCTCGGCCGAGACACTCGAAGGCGTGCTGGCGGCCGATGCCGAAGCACGGCGTGCCGCGCAGGCATTGCTGACGCGGCTGGCCAGCCGCTAAGTAGGTAGCGCCGTCGCGCCTCGGCGCGGCTAGCTCTGGAGAGGGTGATTTGTCATGCAGACCGTAATTGCGTTCGTCGTCGCCCTGTGCATTCTGATTTTCGTGCACGAGATGGGACACTACCTGGCCGCTCGTGCGTGCGGCGTCAAGGTGTTGCGGTTCTCGATCGGCTTCGGCCGGTCGTTGGCGCGCTGGACCAGCAAGGGGCCTGACCGCACCGAGTGGACGCTCGCCGCGATCCCCCTGGGCGGCTACGTCAAGATGCTCGACGAGCGCGAGCGGGACCCCGAGACCGATCCCCCCATCCCCCCGGAAGACCTGCCGCGCGCGTTCAACCGGCAGCCGGTGGGCAAGCGCTTCGTGATCGTCGCAGCCGGGCCGGTGGCCAACTTTGCGCTGGCCATCCTTCTATATATAGTGCTGTTCGCCGGCGGCATGCGCGAGCCGGTACCCCTGGTGGCAACCCCCGCGGCCGGCACCGTGGCTGCCCAGGCCGGTGTGCGGGACGGCGACCGCGTTTTGTCGCTGACCGCCAACGACCGGACCGAGCCGGTCCAGTCCTGGAATGACCTCCGCATGGCCGTGTTCGCCGAAGGTTTTGGCGACGCCAGCGCCGTGCTGCGCGTGCGCGGCACCGATGGGGCCGAGCGCGACATCCGGCTGCCTCGCCTGCCCAATACCGGCGGCAATCCCGAACAGGACCCGCTGGCCACGCTCGGCCTGTACCTGAAGGGCGGGCCGGTTACGATTACTGAAATCGTGCCGGATTCGGCGGCGCAGCGGGCTGGGCTGAAGGCCGGCGACCGTGTGGTGGCATGGCAGGGCCAGCCCCTGACGCAGGCGAGCGAGCTGATCCGCGCGGTACGGGCGCGGCCGGGCGAGCAGGTCACGCTGGGCATAGAACGTAATGGGCAGCGGCTGGATGTGCCGGTCAAGCTGGACGCAGCCCCGGCCCCGGACGGTGCCAAGGACGCCAGCGGGGCGGCGGCAGGCCCCACGGGCAAGCTGGGCGCCGCGCTGAACCAGGCGGTGCAGACCGAGATCGTCCGCTACGCGCCGTGGCAGGCCGTGGTGCGGGCAGCCGACCAGGTCTGGAGCACCAGCACGCTGTCCCTGAAACTGCTCGGCAAGATGCTGGTGGGGCAGGCGTCATTGCAGAATCTGAGCGGCCCGCTCACGGTGGCGGACTACGCCGGCCGTGCCGCCAACATGGGTTGGCAGCCGTTTATCAGCTTCCTGGCGCTGGTCAGCGTCAGCCTCGGTGTGCTCAATTTGTTACCCATTCCGGTTCTGGATGGGGGGCATTTGCTGTATTATTGCGTGGAATTTTTGACTGGCAGGCCCGTACCAGATCACTGGCAGGCGATGCTGCAGAAGGTCGGCATCGCGTGCATCTTGCTCCTGACCTCACTCGCTTTGTTCAATGACGTCAGCCGACTGTTTCTTGCGCGCGGCTAGATCCGCGTAGCCGAAACCGGCCGTCGGCCGAAGAAGGTCGCGTCCCGGCGGTGTTGTCGAACCCGTCGGGAGGGGACGGCCTTGTCAGCAAAGCCAGGCGTCATCATGGACGGCGTCGGGACGGCATCGGAGCCAATACCCTGCATGAAATCGAAGAGGAATAGGGGATTCACGTTGATCAGACATAAGCGCATCTCGCTGGGCGTGCTGACGAGTGCCATTATCGCGGCCTGGAGCCCGGCGGGCTGGGCCGCCGACCCGTTTGTGGTCAGGGACATCCGCGTGGAAGGCCTGCAGCGCGTGGAGCCGGGCACTGTGTTCGGCTATCTGCCTGTGCGCGTCGGGGAGACCTTCACCGACGACAAGGGCGCCGATGCGATTCGCGCACTCTACAATACCGGTTTCTTCAAGGACGTGCAGATCCGCGCCGAAGAGGGCGTGCTCGTGGTCCAGGTGGAAGAGCGCCCGGCCATCTCGCAGCTCGAGTTCGTCGGCATCAAGGAATTCGACAAGGACACGCTGCGCCGTTCGCTGCGCGCGGTGGGCGTGGCTGAAGCGCGCTACTACGACAAGGCCCTGATCGACAAGGCCGAGCAGGAGCTGAAGCGCCAGTACGTGGCGCGCGGCTACTACGCTGCCGACGTGCAGACCACGGTGACGCCGGTGGACCGCAATCGCGTGTCCGTGGTGTTCAACGTGGAAGAAGGCCCGGTCGCCAAGATCCGCCAGATCAATATCGTCGGCAACAAGGCTTTCAAGGAAAGCACGCTGCGCGACGAGATGCAGCTCTCCACGCCGAACTGGCTGTCCTGGTACACCAAGAACGACCTGTACTCGAAGCAGAAGCTCACGGCCGACCTGGAAGCGCTGCGCTCGTACTACCTGAACCGCGGCTACCTGGAGTTCCAGATCGAGTCCACGCAGGTCTCGATCACGCCGGACAAGAAGGACATCTTCCTGACGCTGAACATCAAGGAAGGCGATCAGTACAAGGTGTCCGACATCCGCCTGGCCGGCGAACTGCTCGGCAAGCAGGCCGAGATGGAAAAGCTGCTGCAGTTGAAGAAGGGCGATATCTTCTCGTCCGAAAAGCTGACGGCCAGCACCAAGTCCATCACGGATCTGCTGGGTACCTACGGCTACGCGTTCACGACTATCAATCCGCAGCCCCAGGTCAACCAGGAAACGCGCGAAGTGGCGCTGACGCTGATGGTCGACCCCGGCCGCCGCGTGTATGTACGCCGCGTGAACGTGGTGGGCAACAGCAAGACCCGCGACGAAGTGGTGCGCCGCGAAATGCGCCAGATGGAAAGCTCGTGGTTCGACAGCGAGAAGCTCACGCAGTCGCAGGCCCGTATCAACCGTACTGGCTACTTCACGGACACGAATATCACCACCGAGGACGTGGCCGGCGCGCCCGACCAGGTGGACGTCAACGTGAACGTGACCGAGAAGCCGACTGGCCAGATCAGCCTGGGCCTGGGTTTCTCGTCGACTGACAAGCTCGTGCTGCAGGCCGGCTTGCGCCAGGACAACGTGTTCGGCTCCGGTACCAGCCTGGGCCTGGACGTGAACACGGCCAAGTCGTTCCGGACCATCTCGCTGACGCAGTACGACCCGTACTTCACGGTGGATGGCATCAGCCGTTCCACGGACATCTACTACCGTACCTCCCGTCCGCTGTACTACACCGGCGACCAGGACTACAAGATCGTCTCGGCCGGCGGCGGCTTCAAGTTCGGCGTGCCGTTCTCCGAGAACGACACGGTGTTCTTCGGTATCGGTTACGAGCGCACCGAGGTGCATACCTCCGTCAACACGCCGACCCAGTACACCGCGTGGCTGAACAAGATCGGCAAGAGCAGCGGCGACCCGATCAACAACTTCCCGTTCACGATTGGCTGGGCCCGTGACCGTCGCGACAGTGCGCTGATCCCGACCAAGGGTCCGTACACGCAGGCCAACCTCGAAGTGGGCGTGCCGGGCGGCGATACGCAGTACTATCGCGCCAGCTTCCAGCAGCAGTACTTCTATCCGATCTCCAAGGCCTTTACACTGGCCTTCAACGGCGAAGTGGCGTACGGCCACGGCTACGGCGACACGCCGTTCCCGGTGTTCAAGTACTTCTACGCCGGTGGTATCGGCTCGGTGCGCGGCTACCAGACCAGCACGCTTGGTCCGAAGGACCAGAACGGCAACCCGGTGGGTGGTGCGTCCAAGCTGATCGGTAACGTGGAATTCGTGTTCCCGCTGCCGGGCTCGGGTGTTGACCGCACGCTGCGCCTGTTCACGTTCTTCGACTTTGGTAACGTGTACCAGGAAGGTGCACCGATTACGTTCAGCGACCTCAAGTACTCGACCGGCTTCGGCATGTCGTGGCTGTCGCCGATCGGCCCGCTGAAGGTCAGCATGGGCTTCCCGCTGAAGAAGGACGATACGGATCGCGTACAGCGATTCCAGTTCCAGATCGGTACCGCGTTCTGATCCCCAAAAAGGATTTGTTTCATGAAACTCCATACACCACTGATGAAATCCCTGAGCGCCGCAGCGCTGGCCGCAGCGGCCCTGTGCGTAGCCGCCCCGGCGATGGCTCAGGAGGCACGCATTGCCGCGGTCAACTCGGAACGTATTCTGCGTGACTCGCAGCCGGCCAAGGCTGCCCAGGTCAAGCTCGAGCAGGAATTCTCGAAACGCGATCGCGAACTGCAGGACATGGCCCAGAAGATCAAGGGCATGGCCGACAAGCTCGACAAGGACACGGCTGTGCTGGCCGATTCCGACCGCCAGCGCCGCCAGCGCGAAGTGGCCGATCTCGATCGCGAGTTCCAGCGCAAGCAACGCGAGTTCCGCGAGGACCTGAACCAGCGCCGTAACGAGGAACTGGCCCAGGTACTGGAGCGCGCGAACCGGGTGATCCGCCAGATTGCCGAGCAGCGCAAGTACGATCTGATCGTGCAGGAAGCGGTGTACGTCAATCCACGCATCGACATTACCGATGACGTGATGAAGGCGCTCAACGCCGGCAGCAAGTAAGCGGCGCGCGCTCGTTCGTCGCTGTCTCGTTCTTCAAGGAAGTACCGCCATGCAGACACCCACACTGGGTCAGCTCGCCACCGAAAACGGCGCGCAGGTTGTGGGTGATCCCGACCTCGCCGTGCGCGGCCTGGCGCCGCTCGACCAGGCCGGCCCCGGCGACCTGTCTTTCCTGTCCAATCCGCTGTACCTGCCGCAGGCGCTGGCCTCCAATGCCAGCGCCGTCATCGTCTCGCCGGCCGACCTCGAGCGTATTCGCGCCGATGGCCAGGCCGACGGCCGCAACTGGCTGGTCGCCCGCAACCCGTATGTCTGCTTTGCCCGCGTGGCGCAGCGCTTCGACCGTGAGGCGAATGCCGATCCGCGCACTGGCATCGACCCGCGCGCGAGCGTGGCCGCCGATGCCGTGGTGCCGGCGTCCTGCTTTATCGGCCCCAACGTGGTGATCGAGGCTGGCGCGCGGCTGGGCGAGCGGGTAAGGGTCCTGGCGAATGCCTTTATCGGCGCAGGCGCGGAGATCGGCGACGATACGCTCATTTACGCGAACGTTTCCGTCTATCATCGTTGCGTGGTGGGTGCGCGCAACATCCTGCACAGCGGCGTGGTGGTGGGCGCGGATGGCTTTGGCTTCGCGCCGGACATCGGTCCGGCCGGGGTGGAATACGTGAAAATTCCGCAGGTTGGCCGTGCCGTGCTGGGCAATGACGTGGAAGTGGGCGCCAATACGGCCATCGACCGCGGCGCGATGGCCGATACGGTCATCGAGGAGGGCTGCAAGCTCGACAACCAGGTCCAGATCGCGCACAACGTGCGGGTGGGCGCCCATACGGTCATTGCGGGCTGCGCGGCGGTGGCCGGCAGCACCCGCATCGGCCGTTTCTGCGTGATTGGCGGATCGGCCAATTTCGCGGGCCATTTGAATATCGCCGACCGGACGACGGTGTCCGGCGGCACCTCGATTACCAAATCGATTACGAAACCCGGGGGGCATTACACCAGCGTGTTTCCGTTCACGACGCATGGCGAGTGGGAGCGCAATGCGGCCATCGTGCGCGGATTGTCCAAGCTGCGCGAGCGCGTGGTCACGCTGGAACGCCGCCTGCGCGGCCAGTCCGCCGGGTCCAATACCAAACAAGACGAAGAGAAATCATCATGACCGCATCCGACATCGACATCCGCAAGATCCTGAAGCTGCTGCCGCATCGGTACCCGATCCTGCTCGTCGATCGCGTGCTGGAGTTCGAGCCGCAGAAGCGGATCAAGACGCTTAAGAACGTCACGATCAACGAGCCGTACTTCATGGGGCACTTTCCCGATCAACCCGTGATGCCGGGCGTGATGATCCTCGAGGCCCTGGCGCAGTCGGCCGGCCTGCTGACCTTCGGCGCCGATATGGAGCGCAAGGAAGGCGCGCTGTACTACTTCGTGGGTATCGATGGCGCGCGCTTCAAGCGTGTGGTCTACCCCGGCGACCAGCTGCACCTGAATGTGACCGTCGAGCGCTACATTCGCGGCATCTGGAAGTTCAAGGCCAGCGCCACCGTGGACGGCGAAATCGCCTGCGAAGCGGAACTGATGTGCACGGTCAAGCAGGCCGAAGGCTGATCGGCGCCGCCGCGCCCACCCATGGGCCCCGTCCCGCGTGGCAACACGCGGGACTCAACCGAATTCAGACCACAGGACAGGACGTATGACGCAAATCCATCCCAGCGCACTGGTCGACCCGAAGGCAGAACTTGGCGCCGACGTGACCGTCGGTCCGTTTTCCATCATCGGTCCGAACGTGCGGATTGGCAGCGGCACCCGGATCGGCTCGCATACCACCGTCGAAGGCCATACCACCATCGGCGAAGGCAACCGCATCGGGCCGTACGCCTCGGTGGGCGGCACGCCGCAGGACATGAAGTACGCCAACGAGCCCACCCGGCTCGAGATTGGCGACCGCAACACGATTCGCGAGTTTACGACGATCCACACCGGCACGGTGCAGGACCAGGGCGTGACCAGCCTCGGCAACGACAACTGGATCATGGCCTACGTGCACATCGCGCACGACTGCCGCGTGGGAAACAACACGGTGTTTTCGAGCAACGCGCAGATCGCAGGCCACGTGGAAGTGGGCGACTGGGCCATTCTCGGCGGCATGAGCGGCGTGCACCAGTTCGTGCGCATCGGCGCCCATGCGATGCTGGGCGGCGCGTCGGCGCTCGTCCAGGATGTGCCGCCATTCGTGATCGCCGCGAGCGACAAGAACGGCAACAAGGCCACGCCGCACGGTGTCAACGTGGAAGGTCTGCGTCGCCGGGGCTTTGATGCCGGCCAGATCGCCGCCCTGCGCCAGGCCTACAAGCTGCTGTACAAGTCAGACTTGGGCTTCGACGAGGCGCGCAGCGAGATCTCGGCCCTGCTGGGCCAGACCGATGCGGCTACCGGCGCGCCACTGCGTGCCTTCGTCGAATTCCTGGCCGCGACGCAGCGCGGCATCGTCCGCTAAGCCGCGCCGCACATGATTCACGCCGCAGTGCAGGCCGATCCGCCCGCCGTAGCTCGGGCGAATGTCAACAAGCGTGGCACGATTGCCATGGTTGCCGGGGAGGCTTCCGGCGATCTGCTGGCATCGCTCCTGCTTGAAGGGCTTCATGCGCGGCTGGGCGAGTCCGTGGACTTCGCGGGCATCGGCGGCCGCCGCATGATGGCGCAGGGCTTCGTCTCGCACTGGCCGATGGAGACGCTCTCCGTCAACGGCTATGTGGAGGTGCTCGGTTCGCTGCGGGAAATCCTGGCAACGCGCCGGGCAATTCGCGAGAAGCTGCTGGCCAATCCGCCGCTGTGTTTCATCGGCGTAGACGCGCCCGACTTCAATTTCGGATTGGAAGTGCCCCTGCGCCGCTCGGGTATCCCTGTCGTGCATTTCGTCAGCCCGTCAATCTGGGCGTGGCGCGGCGGGCGCATTCGTACCATCGCGCGCGCGGTGGACCACATCCTCTGCCTGTTCCCGTTCGAGCCCGAGATCTATGCGAAGGCCGGCATTCCGGCGACCTACGTCGGTCATCCGTTGGCCGATGTGATTCCGATGGTGCCTGACGTCCAGGGCGCGCGGGAAAAGCTTGGCCTGCCCGAAGGTAAGCGCATCGTCGCGGTGCTGCCGGGTAGCCGGCAGTCCGAGGTGCGCAACCTTGGCGCGACGTTCTTTGCGGCCATGGCACGCATGCATCGCATGGACGGCAACTTGGCATTCGTTCTGCCGGCAGCCAGCGCGCCGCTGCACGAGATTATCCGCGGGCTGCACGAGCGCTATCCGGAGATCGACCTGACCGTGGTGGATGGCCAGTCGCATCTGGCCATGGAGGCCGCTGACGTCGTGCTGCTGGCCAGCGGCACGGCTACGCTCGAGGCGGCGCTCTACAAGAAGCCGATGGTCATCTCGTACAAGGTGCCTTGGCTCACCGCGCAGATCATGAAGCGGCAGGGCTACCTGCCTTACGTGGGCTTGCCTAATATTCTGTCAGGGCGGTTCGTGGTGCCAGAACTGCTCCAGGACGACGCCACGCCGGAGGCGCTGGCGCGCGAGACGCTGCTGCAACTGAACGACGAGGGCAATATCGCCTTCTTGCGGGAACATTTCACGACCATGCACGAGACGCTGAAGCGCGACACGGCCAACCTCGCCGCCGGCGTGGTGGTGGATCTCATGCACGAACGGGGTGTGCGCTGATGGCCAGCCAGAAAGCCGGCAAGGGTCCGTCGCCGCAGATGGGGCTGGAGTTGACCCAAACCGTTGCCGTCGTACGCCATCTTTGTGGCGTGGATGAGGCCGGGCGCGGTCCGCTGGCGGGGCCGGTCTATGCCGCCGCCGTGATCCTGAACCCGGAGCGGCAAATCCGGGGCCTCGCCGACTCGAAGATCCTGAGCGCCGATAAGCGCGAAGTGCTGTTCGAACGCATCTGCGAGCGGGCGATCGGCTGGCACATCGCGTCGGCTTCGGTCGAGGAAATCGACTCGCTCAATATCCTGCACGCTTCCATGCTGGCGATGCAGCGCGCCGTGGCGGGCCTGACGGCGAGCGGCATCTTGCCCGATCTGGTGCAGGTCGATGGCAATCGCTGTCCGCAGGTCCCGTATCCGGTCGAGGCCATCGTGAAGGGCGACGCCAAGGTGCGAGCCATTTCCGCTGCGTCGATCCTTGCCAAGGTGGCCCGCGATCGCGAGCTTCACGCGCTGCACCTGGAATATCCCCAGTACGGCTTCGATGCCCATGTGGGCTATCCCACGCCCCAGCATCTGGCCGCGCTCCAGCAGTTTGGCGCGACACCGCATCACCGCCGCTCGTTTGCGCCGGTGCGGGTGGTGCTGGAGCGCGACGCGCTGCCTTTCTGAGACACATCCTTGAAGCACGTCACCTCGCGCGACAATGCGCTGTTCAAGCACCTGAAGGCCCTTACTGGGTCCACGCACGCACGCCGCAAGGCGGGGCAGTCCGTGCTCGATGGCGTGCACCTCGCGCAGGCGTATGTGGCCGCGCGAGGGCAGCCGACCAGTTGCGTCGTGTCAGAGCGGCACTACGATCACGCCGAAGTGCGCCCACTGCTGGAAGGCATTGATCCGGACCGCGTTGTCCTGCTGGCGGATGCGCTGTTCGCGCAGATTACGAGTGTGGTGAACGGCATCGACCTGATGCTCGTGATCGACACGCCCGGCGGGCACCTGCCGTCCACGATCGACACGGATTGCGTGATCCTGAACGGCGTGCAAGACGCCGGCAATGTCGGATCGATCTTGCGCAGCGCTGCCGCTGCGGGGATTCCGCACGCCTTCCTGACCACGGGCTGCGCGTTTGCGTGGTCGGTCAAGACCCTGCGCGCGGGCATGGGCGCGAACTTCCACCTCAACATCGTCGAGCATTGCACTCTCGAGATGCTCGAAAGCCGGCTTGCCGTGCCCTTGCTGGCGACGTCGTCGCATGCCGACGCGGCCGTGTTCGACACCGATTTGCGCCAGCCGGTGGGCTGGGTCGTCGGCAACGAAGGCGCAGGTGTCAGTCCGGAATGGATGGCACGCGTCTCGCGGACCGTCGGCATTCCGCAGCCGGGCGGCCTTGAGTCGCTGAATGTGGCGGCGGCGACCGCTGTCTGCCTGTTTGAAACGGTCAGGCAGCGGCGCGCGGCATCGCGCTGACATCAGGAGTTCGGCTGGCGAGTGGCCGGCAACCGCCGCGCGCCGCTGTACATCCCGATGTGCTCGGCGATCCTGTCGATCTTGCCTTCCAGTCGCGCCAATCCCCGCTCGTGCCGGTCTTCCATGCGATCCATCCGGGCTTCCGATTTGTCCATCCGTGCGTCCAGCTTGTCGAAACGCTCGTTGACCTGGCCGAACTGATACAGAACCGCCGATTCGAACCGATCCAACCGTTGGCTGTGGGCTTCTTGCTGGGCGTGTATGGCCTTCAGCTCGCCATCAATGGCGGCACGCGTGTGCCGGGCGCTCAGCTCGATGATGCCGAAAATTCCCCCGAGCGATGCGACAACGGCTGCGAAGATGACGCTGACGATGCGCATGCCAAGCGTGTGCCGCACGGGCGGCGGGGGCGGGCGATCGCGCTGGCGGCGCCCGTCATTGCCGGGAGGGGGTAGGAAGGCGTGGCCAGCAACCATGGTGGTCATATTTCCTCGCGGTGAGTGATTGACCATCCGATGGTGACCCCGTAGCGTCTCCTGTGCTACGGGACGATTCTCAAAATCTCAATAGTTGTCGCGGTCGATCTTGATTTCCTGGAGGATCGTCGTGGCAATCTCCTCGATCGACTTGTGCGTCGAACTGAGCCACTTGATGCCTTCGCGGCGCATCATGGCCTCGGCCTCGTTGACCTCGTAGCGGCAGTTCTCCAGTGCCGCGTATTTGCTGCCCGGGCGCCGTTCGTTGCGGATCTCGGTGAGACGCTGCGGGTCGATCGAGAGCCCGAAGATCTTGGGCTTGAACGCGTAGAGCGCCGACGGCAGGCGGCCGCGCTCGAAATCGTCTGGGATCAGCGGATAGTTCGCGGCCTTCAGCCCGTATTGCATGGCCAGGTACAGGCTCGTCGGCGTCTTGCCGCTGCGCGACACGCCGACCAGGATCACGTCGGCTTCTTCCAGGTTCTTGTGCGACTGGCCGTCGTCGTGGGCCAGCGAGAAGTTGATCGCCTCGATCCGGTTCTTGTAGGCCTCGGTGTCCGCATTCTGGTGGAAGCGGCCGATTGCATGTGTGGACTTGAGGCCCAGCTCCTTTTCCAGCGGCTCGATGAAGGTCTGGAACATGTCCAGGATCATCGCCTTGGCGCGCCGCAGGGCCTTGTTAGCCTCGGCATTGACCAGCGTGGTGAACACGATGGGCGGCACGCCCTCGTTATAGAACGCCTCGTTGATCTTGCCGACGGCCACGTGTGCCTTTTCCGGCGTGTCCACGAACGGCATCCGCACCTTGCGGAAGCGCATTTCGAACTGGGCCAGAATGGAGTGGCTGAAGGTCTCGGCCGTGATCCCGGTGCCATCCGACACGATAAAAACCGTACGGATGGCAGGGCGATCGCCAGTGCTGGCAGTGGCCGGGGGCGACGCGGCGGGAGAGGTGGCAGGGCTTGCCGCCGTGCCGGGCGCAGGCGCCTGTTGGGGCGCATCAGGCGCTTCGGGAAGGGACATGTCTGGTCAATTTTTGAGGCTGCCACGCGAAAGTGCGGTGCGGCACGGTAGAATAGCGGCGATCTTTTGGCTAAGCAATTCCGCACGCGCCGGTGCAGCAACGATCTGCGGCACGATTGTCGACAATGTGCGCCGCAGCATCCGCATGCGCTCCGGAATGGTTTAGCCAAGCGATCCGCCGGGAACAGAACCCCAACAACATACCGGTCGGTGACACCGATTTCTTACTTTGTTTTTGAGGCTTTTATGACTAACCAGGCAGATAACGGCGCCTATGTGCTGCCGTTCGAGCAGTTGCGCATGCATGACGTGGAAACCGTCGGCGGCAAGAACTCTTCGCTGGGGGAGATGATCTCCCAGCTGGCAGAGGCTGGCGTCCGTGTTCCCGGCGGTTTTGCTACCACCTCGCTCGCGTTCCGCGACTTCCTGCAACACAACGACCTGACCGCCCGCATTTCGGATCGCCTGAAGACGCTCGACGTCGATGACGTGAAGGCCCTGGCGGAAGCCGGCGCCGAGATCCGCGGCTGGGTTGCCGCCGCTCCGTTCCAGCCGCGCCTGGAACAGGAGATCCGCGAGTTCTATGCCCGCGTGTCGGCCCGTGAAGGCGCCGAGGCATCGTTCGCCGTCCGTTCCTCGGCCACGGCCGAAGACCTGCCGGACGCCTCGTTCGCCGGCCAGCAGGAGTCGTACCTCAACGTCAGCGGCATCGACGACGTGCTCGACAAGATCAAGCACGTGTTCGCCTCGCTCTACAACGACCGCGCCATCTCGTACCGCGTGCACAAGGGCTTTGCCCACGATGTCGTGGCACTGTCCGCCGGCGTGCAGCGCATGGTCCGTTCGGACCTCGCGGCGTCGGGCGTGATGTTCACCATCGACACCGAATCGGGCTTCCCCGACGTGGTCTTCATCACGTCGAGCTATGGCCTCGGCGAGACCGTGGTGCAAGGCGCCGTGAACCCGGACGAGTTCTACGTCTTCAAGCCGACCCTGGAGCTGAACAAGTACCCGATCATCCGCCGCTCGATTGGCTCGAAGCTGATCAAGATGGAATTCACGGGCCCGGGTGAAGCCGGCCGCGTGAAGACCGTCGATGTGGCGCCCGAACTGCGTAACCGCTACTCGATCACCGACGCCGATGTGTCGGAGCTGGCCAAGTACGCGATGATCATCGAGAAGCACTATGCCCGCCCGATGGACATCGAGTGGGGCAAGGACGGCAAGGACGGCAAGATCTACATCCTCCAGGCGCGCCCGGAGACGGTGAAGAGCCAGTCCGCCGGCAAGGCCGAGCTGCGCTTCAAGCTGAAAGGCACGGCGCCCGTGCTGACCAGCGGTCGCGCCATCGGCCAGAAGATTGGTACCGGCCCGGTCCGCGTGATCAACGATCCGTCCGAGATGGAACGCGTGCAGCCGGGCGACGTGCTGGTGGCAGACATGACCGACCCGAACTGGGAGCCGGTGATGAAGCGTGCCTCGGCCATCGTGACCAACCGTGGCGGCCGTACCTGCCATGCGGCCATCATTGCCCGTGAACTGGGCGTGCCGGCCGTGGTCGGCTGCGGCGATGCGACCGATCTGCTGAAGGACGGCACGCTGGTGACGGTGTCGTGCGCCGAAGGCGACGAAGGCCGCATCTACGACGGCCTGCTCGAGACCGAGATCACCGAGGTCCAGCGCGGCGAAATGCCTGAGATCGAAACCAAGATCATGATGAACGTGGGCAATCCGCAGCTCGCGTTCGACTTCGCGCAGATCCCGAACCACGGTGTGGGCCTGGCGCGCCTCGAGTTCATCATCAACAACAACATCGGCGTTCACCCGAAGGCCATCCTCGACTATCCGCAGGTCGATGCCGACCTGAAGAAGGCCGTGGAATCGGTGGCCCGTGGCCACGCCAGCCCGCGCGCGTTCTACGTCGACAAGCTGGCGGAAGGCATCGCCACGATCGGCGCGGCGTTCTATCCGAAGCCCGTGATCGTGCGCCTGTCCGACTTCAAGTCGAACGAATACAAGAAGCTGATCGGTGGTTCGCGCTACGAGCCGGACGAGGAAAACCCGATGCTGGGCTTCCGTGGCGCGTCGCGCTACATCGCCGAGGACTTCGCCGAAGCGTTCGAGATGGAATGCAAGGCCATGAAGCGCGTGCGCGACGAAATGGGCCTGACGAACGTCGAGATCATGGTGCCGTTCGTGCGCACGCTGGGCCAGGCCAAGAAGGTCATCGAGCTGCTGGCCAAGCACGGCCTGAAGCGCGGCGAAAACGGCCTGCGCATCATCATGATGTGCGAAGTGCCGTCGAACGCGATCCTGGCCGAGGAGTTCCTGGAGTTCTTCGATGGGTTCTCGATCGGCTCGAACGACCTGACGCAGCTGACGCTGGGTCTGGACCGCGATTCCGGCATGGAACTGCTGGCCAAGGACTTCGACGAGCGCGATCCCGCTGTGATCTTCATGCTGCAGCGCGCCATTTCCACGGCGCTGCGTCTGGACAAGTACGTCGGCATCTGCGGTCAGGGCCCTTCGGACCATCCGGACTTCGCGCTGTGGCTCGCCAAGGAAGGCATCAAGTCGATCTCGCTGAATCCTGATTCGGTGGTCGAAACCTGGAAGCAACTGGCTTCGTAAGGCATTTGGCGTCACAATAGCGATAACTCATCCAAAGCGGTGCCCGGCTGAACCCGGGACGCCGCGTGGCACCGGCCCTGCGGCAGGTGTTGCACAGCCCCCGCAGGCGCCTATGGCGCGGCGGGGGTTTTTTATTGGGAAAAGGAGCGGGATGTCGTCTTACTACATATGGTTCGCCGCGGCAGTTGTGCTGGTGATTGCCGAGATGGCGACGGGCACCTTCTATCTGCTGATGATCGCCGTGGGCGTGGCGGCCGGTGGTGTGGCCGCGCTTGCCGGCCTCGGTGTACCGGCGCAAACGGTCACGGCAGCCCTGGTAGCCATCGCGTGTATCGCGGCCTTGCGCCGCACACGCTATGGCACGCTGCGTCGGGGTACGGCATCGACGGATCCCGATGTAAACCTCGATATCGGCCAGGAACTCGATGTCTCTGCCTGGGACCCGAATGGGCGTGCCCGCGTGCCGTATCGCGGCGCTGACTGGAGCGTGGAGCTGGCGCCGAACACCGAGCCGCTTCCGGGTCGCTTCCGCATTGTCGAGGTGCGGGGTACCACGCTGATCGTCTCGCCGCGCTGATTCCTGCGCGGCACCCATCCAATGACTAGCAGTTTTCCTATTTGACGGGAGTTGTACATGCTTGCCTACCAGCTCGGGCTGTTTCCACTGATTCTGCTCATCGCGGCCATCGTGCTGATTGCCAAGGGCATCAAGATCGTGCCGCAGCAGCACGCATGGGTGCTTGAGCGTCTGGGGCGCTACCACGCCACGCTGACGCCCGGCCTGACGATCGTGGTGCCGTTCGTGGATCGCGTCGCCTACAAGCACATCCTCAAGGAGATTCCGCTCGATGTGCCGAGCCAGGTCTGCATCACGAAGGACAACACACAGCTGCAGGTGGATGGCGTGCTGTACTTCCAGGTGACGGATCCGATGAAGGCGTCTTATGGCTCGAGCAACTTCGTGGTCGCGATCACGCAGCTGTCGCAGACCACGCTGCGGTCGGTGATCGGCAAGCTGGAACTGGACAAGACCTTCGAGGAGCGCGAGTACATCAACCACAGCGTGGTCAATGCGCTCGACGAAGCCGCCGCCAACTGGGGCGTGAAGGTGCTGCGCTACGAAATCAAGGACCTGACGCCGCCGAAGGAGATCCTGCATGCGATGCAGGCCCAGATCACGGCCGAGCGCGAGAAGCGGGCGCTGATCGCGGCTTCCGAAGGCAAGCGGCAGGAGCAGATCAATCTGGCCTCCGGCGCCCGTGAGGCGGCGATCCAGAAGTCCGAGGGCGAGCGGCAGGCGGCGATCAACAGGGCCCAGGGCGACGCGTCGGCGATCCTGGCCGTGGCCGAAGCCAACGCGCAGGCCATCGAAAAGATCGGCCACGCGATTCGGGGCGAGGGCGGCGCGGAAGCCGTCAACCTCAAGGTGGCCGAGGAATACGTTGCCGCGTTTGGCAACCTCGCCAAGCAGGGCAACACCCTGATCGTGCCGGGCAACCTTGGCGAAATGAGTTCGATGATCGCCTCGGCACTGCAAATCGTGAAAACCCAGCAGAAGACCTGAGCGACGCGCACTGACGCGGCATCGCCAGACAAGAACGGAGGCCATGGCCTCCGTTTTTTCTTATTCCTTGTTATCGCTCTTCATCAGGCGCGCCTTTTCGCGCTGCCAGTCCCGATTTTTCTCGGTTTCGCGCTTGTCGAACTGCTTCTTGCCCTTGCCGAGGCCGATTTCGCACTTCACGCGGCCGCGCGTGTAGTGCAGGTTCAACGGCACGAGCGTATAGCCGCGCTGCTCGACCTTGCCGATCAGCTTCTTGATCTCGTCCGCCTTGAGCAGCAGCTTGCGCGTGCGCACGGGGTCCGGCGTCACGTGCGTGGAGGCGCTCTGCAGCGGGCTGATATGGGCGCCGATCAGGTACATCTCGGCGTTGCGCACCACGACGTAGCCTTCCTTGATCTGCACACGGTTGGCCCGGATGGCCTTGACTTCCCAGCCCTCCAGCACAATCCCGGCTTCGTAGCGTTCTTCGATGAAGTAGTCGAAAAAGGCTTTCTTGTTATCAGCGATGGTCATGCGTACGTGGTGGATTCCTGAGCAAGGCTGCCGCGCTGCGGCAAAGAGGGGAGCGACCGTTGTGGCGTCATCGAGGGGCGCCATGTGCGCCGGGGATGCCGTCGACCCGCGTGTCGGCTAAAATCGGGATTCTAGCAAACCCGCCCCGTTCGGGCCCAGCCCCTGGCGGCGCCCGCATCCGATTACATGGCAGACGTCCATAAATCCGTCCTGCTTGGCTTTTCGGCCGAGCAGATGTATGACCTGGTCACCCGCGTGGAGGACTATCCCAAGTTCCTGCCATGGTGTGGTGGCGTCGAGATCTTCGAGAACACCGAGACGCTGCTCGACGCGAAGATCCATATCCATTTCAACGGCATCAAGCAGTATTTCCATACCCGGAACGTGCAGGAGCGTCCTACACGCATTGATATGACGTTCGCGGACGGTCCTTTCAAGACCTTCAATGGCTCCTGGCGCTTTACGCCGCTGCGCGCCGACGCCTGCAAGATCGAATTTCACCTCCATTACGAGTTTTCGAGCTTCATCCTCGAGAAAATCATCGGTCCCGTGTTCAGCATGATTGCCAATACGTTCGTCGATGCCTTCGTCAAGCGCGCCGAGGTGGTGTATGCCAACAACGGCTGATCCTGGTGCCATGGTGCGGCTCTTGGTCTGCTACGCCAAGCCTGACGCGGTGTTCCTGAAGGAAGTCTCGGTGCCGGCTGGCACGAGCGTCGAGGGGGCGATTCGCGCCAGCGGCCTGACCGAGGCGTATCCCGAAGTGGACCCGACGACGGCACGGGTCGGCATCTACGGCAAGCTCAAGACCGCGGAAACACTGGTTCGGGAGGGAGATCGGGTAGAGGTCTACCGGCCGCTGATCGCCGATCCCAAGCAGGCACGCCGCAAGCGCGTGCAGAAGACCCGGGCTACCGGCACGCGCGAGGGCCTGAAATGGCTGCGCGGCGGGGGCGGGCAGGGGAGTTGACTGGGCGGGCGGCCTATCCGGCGCCCACCCCATGCCTCAGCTGCAGTGCTGGGCCATCGACTGGCTGACCTTGTCGAGTTCGGCGGCGCGTTCATCGCCGTTCAGGCGGTGCGCGGCGCCATCCGGGCCGGCCTTCGAGATGCGCATGCCTTCGCGCAGCCCCGTGGCGTAATTCGACATCTCTTCGCAGCGCGTCTGGCGGGCCAGTTGTTCGCGTTCCTTGGTGGCGGCTTCCAGGTCGGCCTTGAGGCGCTCCTCGCGGCGCTCGCGGAAGGCCTGATCGGGATCGGTGCCGGCGGCGGGCTTGTCCTTGGCCCGCGCGCTGACCTGGCGGGCCCGGGGCGCGTCGCCTGCGGGGGCCTTGGCGTCAGCTTGACCATCGGCCTTCGCGGCGGTTTCGGCTTCCACCGGGCGATAGGCGCCTGCCGCGCGGCCGGGTGCCATGACGATGGCGCGGTCCGGCACGGAGGGCGGCGGCGGTACATCGCTATAAACCATGCGGCCGGTGCCGTCCTTCCACTGCCATTGGGAAAAGGCCGTGGCGGGCACGGCGAGACTGGCGGCAACAAGCAGGTACAGCGCGGTCGAACGGTTCATGGCAAGAGTGTCTGTGGCGTCTGGGCGGAAAAATGCCAGGTTGGCGATGAAAACCGGACGGTAGGAGGGTTGACAACCATGTGACCCCCGCGTCATGCCGGTAGTCTACGCAGACTTGTCCGTGGCGTGCAAGCGCACGGACCAGGCCACCCCGACGATCAGCAGGGCGACAGCGGCCAACTCCAGCGGCCGTGGCCAGCGGTGATCGAACACAAACCCGTATGCCAGCGCGAACAGCGTCTCAAAAACGATCATTTGCCCCGAAAGCGTCAGGGGTAGGCGGCGACTGGCGATGTTCCAGAGGTTGTTGCCAATTAGCGACGCCCCGAGCGCCACGGCGGCGTTGACCGTCCAGAACCACTGCCATTCGCGCCCGCTGCCCGGGGCGGTCAGCGCGTCGCCGGCCACGAGCCAGCCGATGCCGGCCAGCACCACGGAAACCACCCCGGTAGATAGCCCGTACAGGGCCGACCACTCGTTCCCGCTGTAATGCGGATGACGCTGGAGGTAGCGCGCGTTGTCCACGGCGTAGAGCGTCCAGCAGACCAGCGCGCCCGCCGCGCAGGCCACGCCAGCCAGTTTCTGCCACGCCGGGCGGGCCAGGGCGTCTGCCGCCGCGCCATGCGCACCGCCGCCCCCGGCAAACAGGTCGATATTGATGCTGGCGATGCCGGCCGCCACCACCAGCAGCGGCCAGACCAGCCGCGAGAGCGGCACAGCGCCGTGGTCGCGGCGGCCCATGATCGTGATGGAAACCGGCAGGATGCCGATGATTAGCGAGGTCGGCCCGACCCCGGCCAGCTGCACGCCAAACGCCAGCAGTACGTAATAGAGCAGGTTCCCGGTGAACGCCTGGCGCAGCAAGGCGACGCAATCGCCCCGAGTTAGCTTTTTTGCGAGGCGCCGCATCAGCGGCAGCGCCGCCACGAAGGCGACCAGCCCATAGGCCAGGTAGCGGCCAATGGCGAGTTCCCAGGGCGAAAACGCCGGCAGCAGCTTCGGCGCGATGAACACCATGCCCCAGAACGCGCCGGCCAGCAGCCCGCACAAAACGCCGATGCCCATCGGACTCCTGTTGTGATCTGTGGAAGGGAGGCCGAGAATAGCAAGGGGGATGCAAGAACGCATCAGCAAATCCTGCATTCCTGTATAATCTGCTTTTGCGCCTAGAGGATTTGCTATGCGTCTTGTCCAGAAAGCACTCACATTCGATGACGTGCTGCTTGTACCGGCCTATTCGGCCGTCCTGCCCCGGGATGTTTCCCTCCGCACCCGCCTTACCCGTTCAATCGAACTGAACATTCCGCTCGTGTCCGCCGCCATGGATACCGTGACGGAAGCCCGGCTTGCCATTGCGATGGCTCAGGCCGGCGGCATCGGCATTGTCCACAAGAACCTGAAACCGGCCGACCAGGCGCGTGAAGTGGCGCGCGTGAAGCGGTACGAATCGGGTGTGCTGCGTGATCCGATCACCATTTCGCCGGACATGAAGATCCGCGATGTGATCGCGCTGTCGCAGCACCATGGCATTTCCGGCTTCCCCGTGCTCGAAGGCAAGACCGTCGTCGGCATCATCACCAATCGCGACCTGCGCTTCGAGGAAGAACTCGACGCCCCGGTGCGCGCCAAGATGACCCCGCGCGAGAAACTCGTCACCGTGGCCGAAGGCGCCCCGCTGGACGAGGCCAAGCGCCTGATGAACCGTCACCGCCTGGAGCGCGTGCTGGTGGTCAATAGCGCATTCGAGCTGCGCGGCCTGATCACCGTGAAGGACATCCAGAAGGCCGTGGACAACCCGCTGGCCAGCAAGGACGATCACGGCCAGCTGCGCGTCGGCGCCGCCGTGGGCGTGGGTCCGGACAACGACGAACGCGTGGAACTGCTGGTCAAGGCCGGCGTGGACGTGATTGTGGTCGATACCGCGCATGGCCACAGCCAGGGCGTGCTGGACCGTGTGCGCTGGGTCAAGCAGAACTTCCCGCAGGTGCAGGTCGTGGGCGGCAACATCGCCACCGGCGCGGCCGCGCTGGCGCTGGTCGAGCATGGCGCGGACGGCGTGAAGGTGGGCATCGGCCCCGGTTCAATCTGCACCACGCGGATCGTGGCCGGCGTGGGCGTGCCCCAGATCACCGCTGTTTCCAACGTGGCCGAGGCGCTCAAGGGCACCGGCGTGCCGCTGATCGCCGATGGCGGCGTCCGTTATTCGGGCGATGTGGCCAAGGCCCTGGCGGCCGGCGCGCACACCGTGATGATGGGCGGCATGTTCTCGGGTACCGAGGAAGCGCCGGGCGAGGTGTTCCTGTATCAGGGCCGCTCGTTCAAGAGCTATCGCGGCATGGGTTCCGTGGGCGCGATGAAGGACGGCGCCGCCGACCGCTACTTCCAGGAAGACAACACCGCCAACGTCGACAAGCTCGTGCCCGAAGGTATCGAGGGCCGGGTCCCCTACAAGGGCTCGGTCATGGCGATCATCCACCAGCTGACCGGTGGCGTGCGTGCGTCGATGGGCTACTGCGGCAGTAGCTCCATCGCCACCTGGCACGAGACGGCCGAGTTCATGCAGATCACGGCCGCCGGCATGCGCGAATCGCACGTCCACGATGTGCAGATCACCAAGGAAGCGCCGAACTACCATATCGACTGATCACGATATGGCCCGCCCGACCTGGGCATCACGGCCGCGCTGGCAACGTCGAGGTTGACGAGGCCGCGCGGCCGCGACGCAAGAAGCATCAGGAAAAAGGAGCGCCCATGAAAGTACTATTGCGAGCCGTGCTGTTCTTCGACGCCTTGCTAGACCTGCTGCTCGGCATCCTGCTGCTGATGTCGCCGTTCACGACGCTGTATGCCGCACTCCAGTTGCCGCAGCCGCAGCCGGCCATGTTCGGCCAGCTGCTCGGCGTGGCGATGATCGGCATGGCGTGGCTGCTGTTCCAGGCTGCCATTAACGGCCAGCTGACCGTGCCCGTGGCACGCACGGTGGGCCAGGTGAACCTGGTGAGCGCTGTGCTGATCGTGGCGTGGACGCTGTTCCTGGACATGCCCGTACAGGGCGCCGGCAAGGTCTGGCTGCTGACGCTGGCCGCTGTCATGCTGTTCTTCGCCGTGGTGCAGATGCCCGCCGCGAAGCGCGTGCGCCTGCGCGAGCGGGAGCAACTGGCCCAGCGCGAAGCCGAACTGCGCGCCGCCCGGCATGGCGATGGCCCCGTGTACTACCCCGGCACGCCGGTCGATGCCGTCGACCCCGCCGACCCGCACCAACAACCCGGCGCCGCCAACCCGGCACGCCCGCATGGATCCCCCGAATACCGGCGCGAACCGGTCATCACCCCACCACCCGGCTACGGCCCGGGCACCGAGGTCATGCCCGAACCCGAGCCGGAAGCTCTGCCAAACGCCCATCATGCACGACAAAATCCTCATCCTTGATTTCGGCTCGCAGGTCACGCAGCTGATTGCCCGCCGCGTTCGCGAGGCGCACGTCTACTGCGAGATCCATCCTAACGATGTGACCGACGAATTCGTCCGCGAGTACGCGCCGAAGGCGGTCATCCTGTCCGGCAGCCACGCCAGCACCTACGAAGACCACCAGCTGCGCGCGCCGCAGGCCGTGTGGGACCTCGGCGTGCCGGTGCTGGGCATCTGCTACGGCATGCAGACCATGGCCGTGCAGCTGGGCGGCAAGGTGGAGTGGAGCGACCATCGCGAATTCGGCTACGCCGAGGTGCGCGCCCATGGGCATACCAAGCTGCTCGATGGCGTCGAGGATTTCTCGACGCCCGAAGGCCACGGCATGCTCAAGGTCTGGATGAGCCATGGCGACAAGGTGGCCGAACTGCCGCCGGGCTTCAAGCTGATGGCGTCCACGCCGAGCTGCCCGATCGCCGGCATGGCCGACGAGGCGCGCGGCTACTACGCAGTGCAGTTCCACCCGGAAGTCACCCATACCGCGAAGGGCCGCGAGATGCTCGAGCGCTTCGTGCTCAAGATCGCCGGGGCCAAGGCCGACTGGGTGATGCGCGACCACATCGCCGAAGCCGTGGCCAAGATCCGCGAACAGGTGGGTGACGAGGAAGTCATTCTGGGCCTGTCCGGCGGCGTGGATTCGTCGGTGGCGGCGGCGCTGATCCATCGCGCCATCGGTGACCAGCTGACCTGCGTGTTCGTCGACCACGGCCTGCTGCGCCTGGACGAAGGCAAGATGGTCATGGAGATGTTCGCGGGCCGCCTGCACGCCAAGGTGGTCCATATCGACGCCTCGGAGCAGTTCCTGGGCCATCTGGCCGGCGTGACGGACCCCGAGCAGAAGCGCAAGATCATCGGCCGCGAGTTCGTCGAAGTCTTCCAGGCCGAGGCCAAGAAGCTGTCCAACGCCAAGTGGCTGGCGCAGGGCACGATCTACCCGGACGTGGTGGAATCGGGCGGCACCAAGACCAAGAAGGCGACCACGATCAAGAGCCACCACAACGTCGGCGGCCTGCCCGAGACGCTGGGCCTGAAGCTGCTGGAGCCGCTGCGCGACCTGTTCAAGGACGAAGTGCGCGAGCTGGGCGTGGCGCTGGGCCTGCCGCCCGAGATGGTGTACCGCCATCCGTTCCCGGGCCCGGGCCTTGGCGTGCGGATTCTGGGCGAGGTCAAGCGCGACTACGCCGAGCTGCTGCGCCGCGCGGACGCCATCTTCATCGAGGAACTGCGCAAGACCATCGCCACGGAGCAAGACGCCGCGGCGGGCCTGTGCGAGCCGCAGCAGGTGGGCAAGAGCTGGTACGACCTGACCAGCCAGGCCTTCGCGGTGTTCCTGCCGGTGAAGTCCGTGGGCGTGATGGGCGATGGCCGCACGTACGACTACGTCGTGGCACTGCGCGCGGTGCAAACCACCGACTTCATGACCGCTCACTGGGCGCACCTGCCGTACGCGCTGCTCGGCCGCTGCTCGAACCGCATCATCAACGAGGTGCGTGGCCTGAATCGAGTGGTGTACGACGTCTCGGGCAAGCCGCCGGCGACGATCGAGTGGGAATAAACCCAGGCCCTTCGGGGCCTGCGGAGCAGTGACGTATCAACGGCCGGGGCGCATCGCCCCGGCCGTTTTTCTTTCGGGATCCCAAACGAGACAGCCAATAGCAGTGTGGTGCGTGCGCGACTCCTGACAATCAAACCGGCGATAAATGTATCGAGACCACTACATGACATTACATCACCGTCCGAGGCAGCAGTCTCCCCGAATCGCCGACCGGCCCGGTACACGGCTTCGTGGCGAAACAAGCCGTGACCGCCACCAAGACCGACACGCCGATCATGGAAACGCCGCAGTCGATCACCGTCATCACGCGTGACCGGATCGAACTCACGGGCGCCCAGTCGGTGGCGCAGGCGGCGGGCTACACGGCCGGCGTCTCGGCGGCGGGGTTCGGCACGGACAACCGCACGGATTCGATCAAGATCCGTGGCACCGATTCCACGCAGTACCTCGACGGGCTGCTCAATGCCGTCGGGTTCTATAACAACACGCGCCCGGATCCATACGCCCTGGAGCGCATCGAGATCCTGAAAGGGCCGTCCGGCATGCTGTACGGCCAGGGCTCGGTGGGCGGCGTGGTCAATCTCGTGTCGAAGCGTCCGCAGGCCGAGGCCGCGCGTGAAATCGGCGTGAGTTTCGGTAATTTCAACCGCAAGCAGATCCAGGCCGACTTCACGGGGCCGATCGATGCCGACGGCAAGTGGCTCTACCGCTTCGTGGCCCTGGCGCGCGACAGCGATGCCTCGGTGGACTACGTCAAGGACAACCGCTACTACATCGCCCCCTCGCTGACCTATCGGCCGACGTCCGACACCAGCTTTACCTTGCTGGCCAACTTCCAGAAGGACGATACGGGCTCGATGATCGGCTTCTTCCCGTGGCGCGGCACCCAGATCGAGAACCCGGCCGGCCAGATCCCGCAGAGCTTCTTCATCAGCGAGCCCGGCTTCGACAAGTACACGGCCCAGCAGCACGCCGTGGGCTACCAGTTCGAGCACAAGTTCAACGATACCTTCACGGTGCGCCAGAACCTGCGCTATTCGCACAGCACGGTCGACTACCGCAGCATCTACACGGCCGGCTACACCGGCGCCACGCATGGATGGGTGCCCGGCAGCGACACGATGCTGCGCCGCACCATCTACCTGAACCAGCCGACGCTGAACCAGCTGGCCGTCGACACACAGGTGCAGTCGAAGTTCGGCACCGGCCCCGTGCGCCACACGCTGCTGTCCGGCTTCGACTACCAGAACAACGAGATCACGGGCCGCACCGGCGTGGGCGGCTTTGCCGCGCCGATCAACGTGTTCAACCCGGTCTATGGCAACTACCAGGCGCCCACTTCCACGCGCGACCTGGCCCCGGCCAAGCAGATCCAGACCGGCGCCTACCTGCAGGACCAGATCGAATGGAACAAGTGGCTGCTGATGCTGGGCCTGCGCTACGACTGGTCGCGCGCGGCGCAGGACAACACGCCGGCGGGCTCGCGTGACGACAACGAGCTGACCAAGCGCTTCGGCCTGATGTACCGCTCGGACTTCGGCCTCAACCCCTACGTCAGCTATGCGGAATCGTTTCAGGGCCAGGCCGGCTTCAATGTGGACGGGGGCGCGTTCAAGCCGCTGCGCGGCAAGCAGTGGGAAGTGGGCGTCAAGTACCAGCCGCCCGGCAAGAACATGACGCTGACCGCCTCGCTGTTCGATATGCGCGAAGAAAACCGCAAGGTGGCCGGCGTGGTCAACGGCCTGCCCGGCACGGTGCAGGTGGGCGAGGCGCGCACGCGCGGGGCGGAACTGGAGGCGCTGGTGTCGCTGGGCCGGCTGGACCTGATCGCCACGTACACCTACCTGGACGCCAAGGTCATCGAAGGCACGGCCGCCGAGCAGGGCCAGCGGCTGGCGAGCATCCCGGCGAACATGGCGTCGCTGTGGGCCAACTACCGCTTCAGCCTGTTCGACATGCCGGGCTTTGTGGCCGGGGCGGGTGTGCGCTACAGCGGTCCGTCCTATGACGGCACTGGCAACAACCGCGTGGGCGGCTTCACGCTGTTCGATGCCGTGCTCGCCTACGATCACGGCCCGATCCGCGTGTCGCTGAACATGAACAACCTGTTCAACAAGCAGTACGTCAACACCTGTATCGCACGCGGTGATTGCTTCTTCGGCACGCAGCGCACGATCATCGGCAATGTGACCTACCGCTTCTGATCGCCCAATCAGGAATGCGAACGCCGGCTTGCCCAAGGGTAGCTGGCGTTTTTTTTTGACCCTCGTCAGACAATTCCCAGGATCGACCAGAACTGACTTAGTCTGCTATGACAATGCGTCTCACCATCCACCCCGGAGTGACACATGCCGTATTACGCAGGGTTGAAACAGATCGAGGACGCGGAGATCCGCAAGCGGATCATCGACGGGCTGAAACGCCTGCGGCCCGCGCTGGCCGGCGCCATTCCCGCGCGCACCGCCACCCGCACGCTGCTGCTGGCCACCTGGAATATCCGCGAGTTCGACTCGGGCAAGTACGGCTACCGGGACGACGAGCCGTATTACTACATCGCCGAAATCCTGAGCCGCTTCGACCTGATCGCGATCCAGGAGGTGCGCAGCGGGCTCTATCCGCTCCAGCGGCTGCAACGGATATTGGGTAGCTGGTGGGATTTCCTCGTGACGGACGTGACGCTGGGCACCTCGGGCAACGCCGAGCGCATGGCCTACCTGTACGACCGGCGCAAGGTCTCGTTCACCGGGCTGGCCGCCGAGCTGGTGCTGGCGAAGGAAAAGGGCGCGCCCGAGGAGCCGGTGCAGATGGCGCGCTCGCCTTATATCGCGGGCTTCCGCGCCGGCTGGGCCTACCTGACGCTGGCGACGGTCCACATCTACTATGGCAAGAGCGTGGCCGTGGACCCGCGCCGGCTGGCCGAGATCACGGCGTTCGCCCGCACGCTGGCCAAAAACGCGGGAAAGCTCTCCAGCGCCCCGCAATACGCGCCCGGCACGCCGCCGGAGGCGGATAACCTGATCGTGCTGGGCGACTTCAACATCTTCAACCGCAACGACGTGACCATGGAGGCCATGACCCGGGCCGGATTCGCGGTGCCGGACGCCCTGCAGGCCGTGCCGGGCTCCAACGTCGACAAGAACAAGCATTACGACCAGATTGCCTACCTCAGCAAGCTGGCGCACCTGGCGCCCACCGGCCAGGCCGGCGTGTTCGATTTCTACGAGCACGTCTACCGGCTCGAGGACGAGCCCGCCTATGCGCGGCAGCGGGCCGCCAAGCCGGGGCGCGGCTTCAAGGAGTGGCGCACCTACCGGATGAGCGACCATCTGCCGATGTGGGTCGAATTCGGCATCGACGATGGCGACGCCTATCTCGACGGGCTGCTGGCGTAGCCGCACGGGCCGCCCGGGCCGCCCGGGGTGCCCGGGGTGCCTTCAGCAAGCCGGGCCGATTCGATCTATCCTCCGGTCTGCAGCACAGACGGCGGCACCGCCGCGCACCCCCACGACACCGCACCCAAGGAGCCCAAATGGCCCTCTCGATGTATGACGTTTCGATCCCGGCGTTCATCCGCGCGCTGAACAACCTGTCGGCGATTCTTGAAAAAGGCGCCGCCCACGCCAAGGCGCAGGGGATCGATGAATCCGAGCTGATTCAGACGCGTCTGATTGCCGACATGGACGCGCTGCCCGCCCAGGTGCAGCGCGCCAGCGATGCCGCCAAGGGCTGCGCCGCCCGGCTGGCCGGGATCGAGATTCCGTCCTATGCCGATACGGAGGCGACGTTCCCCGAGTTGCAGGAGCGCATCGCCAAGACCATCGGCTTCCTGAAGTCGATCCGTCCCGAACAGCTGGAAGGCAGCGAGACGCGCACCGTGGAACTCAAGCTCCGCAACGGCCCGGTCACCTTCGACGGCAAGAGCTACCTGCTGGGCTTTGCGCTGCCGAACTTCTACTTCCACGTGACCACCGCCTACGACCTGCTGCGCCACAAGGGCGTGCAGATCGGCAAGCTGGACTACCTCGGCGCGCGGTAAGCCGCCGTTAATCCCATTGCGGCGCGAAGCCGGGGTTGGCCAGCCGCTCGCCCCGGTCCAGCGCGGCAATCTCGGCCATCTCGCCCGCCGTCAGCGTGATCCGCGCCGCGCCAAGATTGCTCTCAAGGTTGGCGCGCCGGGTGGACGACGGAATCACCGCATAGCCCTGTTGCATCAGCCACGCCAGCGCCACCTGCGCCGGCGTGGCGTCACGCACGGCGGCAATCCGCCGTAGCACCGCATCCTCCATCACCTTGCCGTAGGCCAGCGGCATGTAGGCCGTCAGATGGATCCCCTGTTCGCGCATGAACGCCGCCACCTTGCGGTTCTGCAGGAAGGGATGCAGTTCGATCTGGTTCGTGGCGATGGCCGGCGCGCCAACGGCGTCGATGGCCTGCTTCAGATGCCCGATCGTGAAATTCGACACGCCAATCGCGCGCGTCAGCCCGGCGGCCTGGGCCTGCGCCAGCGCCTCCATATACTCGGCCACCGGTAGCGCGTCGCCCGGTGACGGCCAGTGGATCAGCGTCAGATCGACCCGATCGAGCTTCAGTTTCTCAAGACTCGTCTCAAGGCTGGCGCGCAGGGCGTCGCGGCCCAGGTGCTCGGTCCAGATCTTGGTCGTCACGAACAGGTCGTCGCGCGGCACGCCGCTGGCGGCAATCGCGCGGCCCACTTCGGCCTCGTTGCCGTAGATCTGGGCCGTGTCGATGTGGCGATAACCCACCTCCAGCCCCATCGTCACGGAATCGATGACCTGCTGGTCCTTGAGTCGGAAGGTGCCAAGGCCAAGTTGCGGAATCTGCATGAATTTCTCCGACGAAAGGAAGGTTGGCGAACAATCAGTGAGACATCGCCCCGGCCGGCACATTGCCCGCACGGTGATCGATGCCGGCGGCGCGGTCCAGCCGGCCACTCCATTCGGTCAGGCCCAGCGCCACGAGCACCACCAGCGCGCCGATCCACGGCGTATGCATCAGCCCCAGATGCTGGACGATCAGCCCGCCCGCCCACGCCGCCCCGGCAATGCCGAGATTGAACGCGGCGATATTGAGGCCGGACGCCACGTCCACGGCCTGCGGCGTATGGCGCTCCGCCTGCTTCACCACGTACACCTGCAGGCCCGGCACATTGCCGAAGGCGACCGCGCCCCAGGCCAGCACGGTGGCCACCACCAGCCAGCGGTGCGGCGCGGTGAAGGTCAGCACGAACAGCACGGCGGCGAGTAGGAGAAATACGATGCGCAGCGCCGGGATCGGGCCATGCCGGTCGGCCAGACGGCCGCCCCAGATATTGCCCACCGCCACGGAGACGCCATACACCAGCATCACCAGGCCCACGGCGCCGGCGCTGAAGCCCGAGACGTCCTGCAGGATCGGGGCGAGGAAAGTGAACGGAATGAACGAACCGCCGTAGCCGATGGCCGTCTTCGCGTAGACCAGCAGCAGCCGCGGCTCGGCCAGCACCCGCGCCTGCTGCAGCAGCGAGGCAGGCGGCGAATGGCGGATCTGCGAGGGCACGAACAGCAGGCTGCCGATAAAGGCGACCACGCCGAGGCCGGACACGGCCAGGAAGGTCTCGCGCCAGCCAAAGTGCTGGCCGATGAAGGTACCGAGCGGCACGCCGGTCACCAGCGCCACGGTCAGCCCGGTAAACATGATGGCGATGGCGCTCGCGGCACGCTCCTTCGGCACCAGGCCGGTGGCGATGGTCGAGCCGATCGAGAAGAACACGCCATGCGCAAGGCCGGTGAGGATGCGCGCCATGATCAGCGATTCATAGCTCGGCGCCTTCCACGCCAGCAGGTTGCCGGCCGTGAACAGTGCCATCAGCGAGAGCAGCAGCAGCTTGCGCGGCAGGCGGCCGGTAAGGGCGGTCAGCACCGGCGCACCCACGGCCACGCCCAGCGCGTACAGGCTCACCAGCAGGCCGGCGGAGGGTACCGAGATATGCAAATCCGCCGCGATGGTCGGAATCAGGCCGACGATGACGAATTCCGTCGTCCCGATGGCAAAGGCGCTGATCGTCAGCGCCAGCAAGGCAATAGGCATGTCGAACATCCTCAAGCAGGGTTTTTTCGATGGACGCAGTGTGCCGCGTGCTTTCTTGCAGAAAAACCCCGTGATCAGCCAAAGATATTTGACTAAAATTCAAGGATGAAGCTGACGCTCGAAGAATTGCTCGCCTTTGCGACCGTGGTGGACAGCGGCTCGATCACCGCCGCCGCGGAGCAACTCGACCAGACCGTCTCCGGGGTCAGCCGGGCGCTGTCCCGGCTGGAGGAGAAGCTGGAAACCACGCTGCTGCGCCGGACCACGCGGCGGCTGGAACTGACCGAGGAGGGCGCGGCGATGCTCGCCCACGCGCGCCAGATCCTGGCGGCGGCAGATCTGGCCGAGGAGCAGATGGCGGTGCGGCGCCAGCGCCCGGCAGGGCGGCTGCGGGTGAACGCGGCGTCCCCGTTCATGCTCCACGTGGTGGTGCCGCTGGTCGGCGCCTTCCGCGCAGCCTACCCGGAAATCGAACTCGAACTGAACACGAACGATCAGATCATCGATCTGCTCGAACATCGCACCGATGTAGCGATCCGTATCGGCACGCTGCGCGATTCCACGCTGCACGCGCGGCCGTTGGGCAGCAACCGCATCCGCGTGCTGGCCAGTCCGGACTACCTGAAGGCGCGTGGCACCCCGGCCGTCGTGGACGAGCTTGCCGATCACACCTTGCTTGGCTTTACCCAGCCGGAGTCGCTGAATCGCTGGCCGCTGCGCGGGGAAAATGGTGCGGAAGTGGAGATTCGTCCACAAATCTCGGCATCGAGCGGCGAGACCCTGCGGCAACTGGCATTAGCCGGGCAGGGCATCGTCAGTCTGGCCGATTTCATGACCGATGCGGACCGGCGCGCGGGCCGGCTGGTGCAGGTGCTGGAGGCCAGCACGATCGAGGTCCGGCAGCCGATCCACGCCGTTTATTACCTCAACACGCAGCTTTCGGCGCGTATCGCCGTGTTCCTGGACTTCCTGCAGGAACGGCTGGCGCCGTAGGCGGGGCGGGGTGTGTCTTAGCGAAAACCCTAGTCCCTTGCTATACTAATGGGTTGCTCGTCGCTACCCCACACAATGACTTACGCCGTCAAGGAAATCTTCTACACGCTGCAGGGCGAAGGCGCCAACGCCGGCCGCGCCGCGGTGTTCTGCCGTTTCTCGGGTTGCAACCTGTGGACCGGCCGCGAAGAAGACCGGGCGCGCGCAGTCTGCCAGTTCTGTGACACCGATTTCGTCGGCACGGACGGCACGCGCGGCGGCAAGTACAAGACCGCCGAGGAACTGGCGGCCGTGGTGGCCTCCGAATGGCCCCAGGGTCCGGGCAGCGCCGGCGGCAAGCCGCTCGTGGTCTGCACCGGCGGCGAGCCGCTGCTCCAGCTGGACGCGCCGCTGATCGACGCGCTGCACGCGCAGGGCTTCGAGATCGCCATCGAGACCAACGGCACGCTGCCCGTGCCGGACGGCATCGACTGGGTCTGCGTGAGCCCCAAGATGGGCGCGGAACTCGTGGTCACGCGCGGCGACGAACTCAAGGTCGTCATCCCGCAGGACGGCCAGGACTTCGCAGCATATGAACAACTGGATTTCCGCTATTTCATGGTGCAGGCCATGGATGGCCCGCTGGCCCGGCAAAATACGGCCGCGGCGGTGGAATTCTGCCAGCGCCACCCGCGCTGGCGCCTGTCGCTGCAGACCCACAAGCTGCTGGGCATTCGCTGATCCATGACCAAACAAGTCTCCATCACCCGTCGCCTGGAGTTCGATTCCGGCCACCGTATTCCCAGCCATGGCGGCCAGTGCCGCAACATCCATGGCCATCGCTATCGCCTGGACCTGACCCTGTCGGGCGAAGTCCTGCACAAGGAAGGCGCCTCCGACGACGGCATGATCCTCGACTTCGGCGACATCAAGACGCTCGCCAACGAGCATCTGGTGTCGAAGTGGGATCACGCCTTCCTGATCTACCGGGGCGACACGGCGCTGCTGAATTTCCTCCAGTCGATGGACAACCACAAGACCGTGGTGCTCGAGTCCATTCCCACGGTGGAGAACCTTGCCCAGGTGGCGTTCGACATCCTCGCGCCTGTGTTCAAGGACTGCTTCGGCCACCATCTGCAACTGACCCGCCTCGTGCTGTTCGAAACGCCGAACTGCTGGGCCGAAGTCAGCGCGCCGGTGCGCCTGCCTGCCCAGGACTGATCCGGGCCGATGTCCGATCCGCTGCCCCAGACCTTCCCCGATCCGGACGCGCGCGACCGCTTCTACATGAGCGCCGCGCTGGAAGAGGCGCGTCTGGCCGAGGCAGCGGGCGAGGTGCCGGTGGGTGCCGTGGTGGTCTGGAACGACAAGATCATCGCGCGCGGCCACAACCTGCCGATCCGCTCGATGGACCCGTCCGCCCACGCCGAAATGCAGGCACTGCGCGCCGCCGCCCAAGTGCTCGGCAACTACCGCATGCCCGAGTGCGAGCTATATGTGACGTTGGAGCCCTGCGCGATGTGCTCGGGCGCCATTCTCCACGCCCGCCTGCGCCACGTGGTCTTCGGCGCGACCGACCCCAAGACCGGCGCGGCCGGCAGCGTGGTGGACCTGTTCGCGCAGGCCACGCTCAACCACCAGACCACGGTGGCCCGGGGCGTGATGGCCGAGGAATGCGGCCAGATGCTGCGTGATTTCTTTGGCGCGCGGCGCCGTGCGCAGAAGTCGGCACGCGTTAAAATCGCGGCTCCAGATTCCGGCGAAGAGAATTCAGGTTCATGAGCGAATCGATCGAAGTCCGTCTGATTGCATCCTCCGGTTATCCGCATGATGTGGCGATTGCGGCACGCGGCTGCGCCTGGCTCAAGCACCACGGCTATCACGTGGGCAATCCCGATGTGCTGGCGCGCCGCTACCAGCGCTTTGGGGGGACGGACGCCGAACGGCTAGCCGACCTGCACGCCATCGGCACCGGCGCCCAGCGTGAACTGACGCTGGCCGTACGCGGCGGCTACGGGCTGGGGCGGCTGCTCGGCAAGATCGATTTCGCGCGGATTGCCGACCAGGCGCACGCCAGCGGCACGCCCATCGTCGGACATAGCGATTTCACGGGGTTTCAATTGGCCTACCTCGCCGCCACCGGGGGCGTGACGTTTGCCGGCCCGATGCTGCTGGCCGACTTCGGCGCCGAGCCGGTGGACGCGTACATGTGGCAGCACTTCGAGGCCATCCTGCGCGACCCGGCCTACACGGTGACGGTGGAGGCCCCACAGGCGCTGGGCCGGCCCGTGGCCGTGGACGGCACGCTCTGGGGCGGCAACCTCGCCATGCTCTGCAGCCTGCTCGGCACCCCGTACATGCCGAAGATCGATGGCGGCATTCTGTTCATCGAGGACATCAACGAGCCGCCGTACCGCATCGAACGGATGCTGCTGCAACTGGCGCAGGCCGGCCTGCTGGCGCGCCAGCAGGCGCTGGTGCTGGGGGATTTCTCCAATTACCGCACCACGGACTACGACAACGGCTACGACATGGACGCCGTGTTCGACTACGTGCGTGCCGAAGTCGGCATTCCGGTGCTGACCGGCCTGCCGTTCGGCCACTGCCCACGCAAGCTGACGCTGCCGGTGGGTGCCCAGGCCCGGCTGACCGCCCAGGCGGACGGCTTCACGCTGGCCCTGTCCGGCTACCCGACGCTGTAACGGCGTCACACCAGACGTCACATCCCGCCGCGGCTCCGGCAATCGCCCGAGCAATCCCCGCTCGCGGCCCGCGAGTGGTAAAATCTCGGGTTATTTCCGCATTTTTGCCAGGTCGGACGCGCTGATGGGCAGGTCTTCCACGCGATCCCCAAGCCTTGGCAAGCCCGGGCCGGCCCGGGCGGCGCAGGCGCCCCGCGCAGCCTCCCTCTACGCACCCATACGCATTCAAAGGTTCCAGACGTGCTTTCTACCGCAAACATCACCATGCAGTTCGGCCCCAAGCCGCTGTTCGAGAACATCACGGTCAAGTTCGGCGAAGGCAACCGCTACGGCCTGATCGGCGCGAACGGCTGCGGCAAGTCCACCTTCATGAAGATTCTCGGCAGCGACCTGGAGCCCTCGTCGGGCCAGGTCATGCTGGAGCCGGGCGTGCGCCTGGGCAAGCTGCGCCAGGACCAGTTCGGCTATGAAGACAACCGCGTGCTGGACGTGGTGATGATGGGCCATACCGAGATGTGGGCTGCCGCGACCGAGCGCGACGCCATCTACGCCAATCCGGAAGCCACTGACGAGGACTACATGAAGGCGGCCGAGCTGGAAGCCCGCTATGCCGAGTTCGACGGCTACACCGCCGAGGCGCGCGCCGGCGAGCTGCTGCTGGGCGTGGGCATTCCCACCGACCAGCACCAGGGCGCGATGAGCGACATCGCTCCCGGCTGGAAGCTGCGTGTGCTGCTGGCGCAGGCGCTGTTCTCGAACCCGGACGTGCTGCTGCTCGACGAACCGACCAATAACCTGGACATCAACACGATCCGCTGGCTGGAAGATGTGCTCAACGAGCGCAATTCCACGATGATCATCATCTCCCACGATCGACATTTCCTGAATTCGGTGTGCACGCACATGGCCGACATGGACTACGGCACGCTGAAGGTCTACCTGGGCAACTACGACGACTATATGGAAGCGTCGATGCAGGCCCGCGAGCGCCAGGTGGCCGCCAACGCGCGCGCCAAGGAGCGCATCACGGAACTGCAGGACTTCGTGCGCCGCTTCTCGGCCAACAAGTCCAAGGCCCGCCAGGCCACGTCGCGCGCGAAGCAGATCGACAAGATCAAGGTGGAAGACATCAAGCCGTCGTCGCGCCAGAACCCGTTCGTCCGCTTCGAGTTCGAAAAGAAGCTGCATAACCTGGCGGTCGAGGTGGAGGGCATCACCAAGACCTACGACCGCAAGATCATCAACAACCTGACGCTGGCGATCCAGGCCGGCGAGCGCGTGGCGATCATCGGTGAAAACGGCGCCGGCAAGACCACGCTGCTGCGCAGCCTGCTGAACAATATCGTCCAGACTGGCGTGCAGCGCGGCGTGGAAGTGGATCGCGGCGAGGTGAAGTGGGCCGAGAACGCCAACGTCGGCTACATGCCGCAGGACACCTACGAAGAATTCCCGGTGGACCGCGACGTGATGGACTGGATGAGCCAGTGGACGCAGGCCGGCGACGACGACCAGTCGCTGCGCGGCACGCTGGGCCGGCTGCTGTTCTCGGCCGACGACATCAAGAAGAACGTCAAGGTGCTGTCCGGTGGCGAGAAGGGCCGCATGATCTGGGGCAAGCTGATGCTGGGCCGCCACAACGTGCTGGCCATGGACGAGCCGACCAACCACATGGACATGGAGTCGATCGAGTCGCTGCAGATCGCCCTGGACAAGTTCACCGGGACCCTGATCTTTGTGTCGCACGACCGCGAACTGATCAACGGCCTGGCCACGCGTGTGATCGAAGTCCGCACGGACGGCAAGATCACCGACTACCTCGGCACGTACGACGAGTACCTGGAGTCGCAGGGTATCGCGGCTTAAGCAGGGAACGCCCCTCTCCTCTGGGGAGGGGCGATGGTTTTACCTGGCGGCCGCCCCCTGCGCCGCCAGCATCGCATCCAGCTGATCAAGAATCGCCCGCGCGGTGATCTCGCCCTTGGCCTTCTGCAAGGCCGCGCCCAGTGCGTCGCGCAACTCGGCCAGTTCGGCCACCGTTCCCGCCTTTTCCACCTTCACCTGCAGGACGTAGCCGCGCAATCCCAGATGATTGCCGATCACATCGGTATAGAAGTGATAGAGCTGCTTGTAGCTGTCCGCGCCGCCTACTGTCACCGGCATAGGTGCGATGGCGGTATCGGCCAGCACGTCATCCAGTCCCTTGTTAAGTGCTGAATACGCCGCAAACAGGTTGGTGTCCGGCGGGCCGGAGCGGGCCGGGCGCTGTGGGGTGGTGCTCGCCGGCGCGGCGAGGGGTTTGGCGGCCTCCGAGGTTTCTGCGACCACCAGCCCCAGTTCCACCAGCGTATCCAGCGCTTCCTCCCCGACCCCCATCCCGCCCACCTGCGCCAGCAGCGCCGATTTGGGGCGTTCGCCATTCACGATAAGCAGCAGCGCGCGCAGCTTGTGATCGAGCTTGCGGGCACGCGTGCGGATCTCCTCCTGACCTGCCTCCGTCTTCTGAAAGACCGGATCGACCATGTCTCGCTCCTCTTTTCTTTGTTTTCGATCGGCGTCATGCGCCCGGAATCAAACAAAATCCGAGTTGGCATTCCGCTCTACAATGTGAGGCACCCTAAAAGTAACAAAAAATTGCAACCGCCGATTCACCTATTGAGAACTGTGGCCATGCAACAACGAGACAAACTTTTCATCAACGGCAAGTGGATTCAGCCCCATGGCAGCGGGCTGATCGATGTGGTTCATTCCGCCACCGAGGCGGTCATGGGCAAGATTCCCGAGGGCGACGCCCGGGACGCCGAGGACGCCATCGCCGCCGCGCGGGCCGCCTTCGACGGGTGGTCCAACACCCCGCCGGCCGTGCGTGCCGGCTACATCCGCAAGATCGCCGAGGGGCTCAAGGACCGTACCGAGGAACTGGCGCAGCTGATCGCCGGCGAAGTGGGCATGCCGATCAAGCTGGCGCGGGCCATCCAGGTGGGTGGGCCGGTCTATAACTGGGGCCAGGCCGCCTCGCTGCTGGAGCAATTCCAGTTCGAGGAGCAGGTCGGCAATTCGCTGGTGGTGCGCGAGCCCGTGGGCGTAGTGGCCGCCATCACGCCATGGAATTACCCGCTGAACCAGATCACGCTGAAGGTGGCGCCGGCGCTGGCCGCCGGCTGCACGGTGGTGCTCAAGCCGTCCGAGGTGGCGCCGCTGAACGCCTTCGTGCTGGCCGAGGTGATCGAGGCCGCCGGCCTGCCGCCGGGCGTGTTCAACCTCGTCACCGGCTATGGCCCGATCGTGGGCGAAGTGCTGGCGAGCCACCCCGAAGTGGACATGGTGTCGTTCACCGGCAGCACGCGGGCCGGCAAGCGCGTGTCCGAGCTGGCCGCGCAGTCGGTCAAGCGCGTGGCGCTGGAGCTGGGCGGCAAGTCCGCCTCGGTGATCCTGGACGACGCGGACCTGCCGCAGGCCGTCAAGGGCACCATCAGCGCCTGCTTCCTGAACTCGGGCCAGACCTGCTCGGCCCATACCCGCATGCTGGTGCCGCGCGCCCGTTATGACGAGGTCAAGGCCATCGCCGCGAAGGTGGTGGAGAACTTCACGCTTGGCGACCCGCTGGTGGAGACCACGCGCCTCGGCCCGCTGATCTCGGCCGTGCAGAAGGAGCGCGTGACGGGCTACATCCGCCGCGGACTGGAGGAGGGCGCCGAACTGCTGGCCGGCGGCCCCGACGCCCCCGAGGGGCTCGACAAGGGCTTCTTCGTAAAGCCGACGGTGCTCGGGAACGTCGATCCGAAGGCAACCGTGGCGCAGGAAGAGATCTTCGGCCCGGTGCTGACCGTGATCTGCTATGACACCGAGGACGATGCCGTGCGCATCGCCAATGACAGCGTCTACGGGCTGGGCGGCGGGGTCTGGTCCGGCGACGAGGCCCGCGCGATCCGCGTGGCGCGCCGCATCCGCACCGGGCAGGTGGACATCAACGGCGGTCCGTTCAACATGAACGCGCCGTTCGGCGGCTTCAAGCAGTCCGGCAACGGGCGCGAGGCTGGCAAGTACGGACTCGAGGAATTCCTCGAATACAAGTCGCTGCAGCTGAAGAAGCCCGCCTGACGGGCGCTTCCTGGCGTTGCATCGCATGCCCGGCACGTCCGGGCATTTTTTTCTGGCGCCGGAATCTGCGATGCTTCGGTCTTTGATCGATCCCAATCGACCTGAATCGATCTGAAATTTTCGGAGGAATACGATGCGCTGGTGGAAACGGCTCGGCGGCTGGCTGCTCTCGCTCCTGTTGCTGCTGGCGACGGGTGCGGTGGGCGGCTATGCCTGGTATCGCCAGGCCTCGCAGCCGGACACGGCCGGCACGCTGATCCTGCCCGGCCTGCACGACCGCGTGGTCGTGGTGCGGGACCGCAACGCCGTGCCGCACATCCAGGCCGCCCACGCGCTGGACGCCTATTACGCGCTCGGCTACGTCCACGCGCAGGACCGGCTCTGGCAGATGCAGATGAACAAGCGCGTGGTGGCCGGCCGGCTGGCGGAGATCCTCGGCCCTGGCGCGCTGGACACCGACCGCTTCCTGCGCACGCTCGGGGTGCGGCGAAACGCCGAGGCCATCCTCGCCCAGACTTCCCCCGAGACCCGCGCGGCGCTGCAAGCCTATGCCGATGGCGTGAACGCGTTCATCGATACGCGCAAGTCCGCGCTCCCCCCCGAGTTCCTGATCCTCGGCACCAAGCCCGAGCGCTGGGAGCCCGTCGACACGCTCGGCTGGCAGACCATGATGGCGTGGGACCTGGGCGGCAACTGGACGCAGGAGGTCCTGCGCATGGGACTGGCCCAGCAACTGCCGACGGCGCGCATCGCCGAGATCCTCGCGCCGTATCCGGGCGATGTGCCGCTGCGCACGATGGACTACGCGGCCTTCTATCGCCAACTCGCGCCCGTGGCCACAGCCATGGCGAGCGTGGTGGAGCGGGCGCCGGCGGGTTATGTGGAGGGCATGGGATCGAACAACTGGGTGGTCTCGGGCGCCCACACGGTCAGCGGCAAGCCCTTGCTGGCCAATGACCCGCACCTGGGCTTGCAGGCGCCGTCGCTCTGGTACTTCGCCCAGATGCAGGCGCCGGGGCTCGACGTAACGGGCGCCACGCTGCCCGGCATTCCGCTGGTCGTGCTCGGCCACAACGCGCGCATCGCCTGGGGCTTCACCAATACCGCGCCGGACGTGCAGGACCTCTATATAGAACGGATCGATCCCGCGCACCCCACCCGCTACCAGACGCCGGACGGCTGGGCGGAGTTCGAGACCCGCACCGAGACCATCCGCGTGAAGGGCGCCCCGGACGTGAACCTGACCGTCCGGGCCACGCGCCACGGCCCGGTGCTATCCGATGTGGCCGAGCCGCTGACCATCGCCGCCAAGCCGCTGGGCGCGCAGTACGTGGTGGCGTTTCAGTGGACCGCGCTACGCCCGGACGACAAGACCTTCGAAGGCGGCCTGAAGCTGGCCGGCGCGCGCGACTGGAACACCTTCCTGGCGGCGCTGCGGGACCTCCACGCGCCGCAGCAGAACATCGTCTATGCCGATGTGGACGGGAATATCGGCTATATCGCGCCGGGCCGGGTGCCGCTGCGCCGCGCGGACAACGACCTGAAGGGCCTCGCGCCGGCGCCGGGCTGGGATGCGCGCTACGACTGGACCGGCTTCGTGCCGTTCGACGCGCTGCCGCGCCGCTTCAACCCGCCGGACGGCATGATCGTGACGGCTAACCAGAAGATCGTGGCCGACGACTACCCGTACTTCATCACCAGCGAGTGGACGGTGCCGTACCGCCACGACCGCATCCGGGCGCTGCTGGAGGCCACCCCGCGCCATACGCCGGACACCTTCGCGGCCATCCAGAAGGACGTGCTCTCGCTGGCCGTGCGCGACGCCTTGCCGTTGCTGCTGGCCGCCCCGGTGGCCAGCGACGCCAAGCGCCCGGACCGCGAGCGCGCCTTGTTCGATGCCCTGCGCAAGTGGGATGCCACCATGGCGGCGGACCGCGCCGAGCCGCTGGTCGCCACCGCGTGGCTGCGCGAGCTGTCGCGGCTGCTGTTCGAGGACAAGCTCGACGAAACCCAGTTCAACCGGCTCTGGGACCAGCGCAACGTGCAGTTACCGATGCTCAACGCGCTGCGCGCTCCGAACGGCGCCGGCGCGTTCTGGTGCGACAACACTCGTACGCCGACGCGCGAGACCTGCGCGGAGACCATCGGCCTGGCCTGGCAGCGCGCCATCGCCGACCTGGACACCCGCTATGGCAGCAATCCGGAAAAATGGCGCTGGGGCCGGGCCCATACCGCGCGCGCCGAGCACAAGCCATTCGGCAAGGTTTCGTACTTGTCAGGGTTCTTCAACGTGCGCGTGCCGACCGGCGGTGATACGTATACGGTGGATGTTGGCCGTCATAGCCTGCGCGACGAGGCCGCGCCGTTCGAGAGCGTGCACGCGGCCAGCCTGCGCGCGATTTACGACCTTTCAGATTTGTCCCATTCCCGCTTCATGACCTCGACGGGACAATCGGGCAATGCCTTATCTCCGCACTACCGCGACTGGACCGAGCGCTGGGCGGCAGTACAGTTCATTACGATTGGCGCGCCACGCCGGAATCCCGGCGGCGACGCGTTCGACACACTCGTGCTCCGGCCCGCCGGCGCACCCTAAGCCTCAGGAGAATGACGATGACCGAGACCCGACGCCGCACCGACGTGATCCAGCATGTGCCGTTCGAGCATGCCGGTGTGATTGCGAATGCCGTGCGCGACCGCGGGCACGAGATCCGCGTGTTCCAGGCCGGCGTGGACGACCTGACGCTGGTCGCGGCCGATCCGGCGGACCTGCTGGTGGTGCTGGGCGGGCCGATCGGGGTCTATGAAACCGAGGCCTATCCGTGGCTGGAGGCCGAGATCGCGGTGATCCGCGAGCGGCTCGGCACGCGGCGGCCGATGATCGGCGCCTGCCTTGGCGCGCAGCTGATCGCGGCGGCATCTGGCGCGCGCGTCTATCCGGGCACGCGCGAGATTGGCTGGGGGCCGGTTACGCCGACCGAGGCCGGCCTGCGCTCGCCACTCGCGGCGCTGGCGGACGCCGACTGGCAGGTGCTGCACTGGCACGGCGACACCTTCGACCTGCCGGCTGGCGCCGAACTGCTGGCCTCCACGGCCGGCACGCCGCATCAGGCGTACGCGATCGGCCAGCACGTGCTGGCGCTGCAATTCCACCCCGAGGTGCTGCCCGGCGACATCGAGACCTGGCTGATCGGCCATACCGTGGAACTGGCCAAGGCCGGCATCGACCCGCGCACCATCCGCCGCCGCACCGCCGAGATCGGCGCCACCGTGGCCGCCGCCGGGGAGCGCATGTTCATGCGCTGGCTCGACGAGGCCGGGCTGTGACCGTGCCGGCCATCGATATCGCCATCGACGCCTTGCTCGCGGGCAAGGTGCGCGCGTTCGGCCCGAAGGGGGTGCCGAGCGGCATCGACAAGCAGTTGCAGGACGGCCCGCTGCGTGTGACCACGCTCGGGCTGGCTGGGGACGAGCAGGGCGATCCGCGCCATCACGGCGGCCCGGAAAAGGCCGTCCATCACTATCCGCGCGATCACTACCCGGCCTGGGCGGCGGAACTGGCGCGGGAAGATGGCGTGACCGATGTCCTGTCGCGCCCCGGTGCCTTCGGCGAGAACCTGAGCACCCGGGGTTTGACGGAAGCGGACGTGTGCATCGGCGACCAGTTCCGGCTCGGTTCGGCGCTGGTGGAGGTCTCGCAGGCGCGCCAGCCATGCTGGAAGCTCAATCACCGCTTTGGCTACGCGGGCATGTCGCGCGCGGTGCAGCAGAGCCAGCGCACGGGCTGGTATTACCGGGTGATCGAGGAAGGCGAGGTACGCGCCGGGGACCGGCTGGTGCTGGCCGCACGGCCTTATCCGCAATGGAGCCTGCAGCGGCTGCTGCACGTGCTCTATGTCGACCGGCTCAACCATGCAGCGCTGGCCGAGATGGCGGAACTGGCGCCGCTGGCGGAAAGCTGGCGAAAACTCGCCCGCGAGCGCGTAGCGCGGCGCGAAGTCGAGGATATGGAGAAGCGGCTGACCGGGGTCATCCCCGGATGCCTCAGCCCTGGCTGAAGCGGCGCGCAGTGCCCTCGCGCGTGATGCGGTCCCAGATCACCTGCTTTTCGGCATCGGAGTAGAACACCCAGTTACTGACCTCGACGGCGGTGCGGCCGCAACCCTGGCAGATCTCATCGAACAAGGTGGAGCAGATGCCGATGCAGGGGCTGTCGGGCCGGTCACTGAGACCTTGGGCTTCGGTAATGTCGGACGGTTCGGCAGGCATGCAGGGGTGGGGCGGGGACGGCTGGAACGATTGGGGGGCCATTATACCGGCCGGCGCCCCGGCGGCTTGGTGTGCCGCAGGAGGCTCAGGAGGTTCAACTACCCCTCAGGTCATTGAGCGAATGGGCGGGGCCGGCTAGGCTGGGTGGAATCGAATTCGTCCCATGCCGTATGTTCTGGAGCCTTCCTATGCCTGAATCGACTGTGGACCCGCGCCTGGCCGCGATGGTGGCGTCCGTCCTGATGGAATCGCCGGTGGCGCGCACGCTGGGCATCCGCCTGGATGCACTGGCGGTGGACCGCGTGGAGCTGGTGCTGCCGTTCAGCCCGAACAACGTGACGGTGCGGAAGGTCGTGCATGGCGGGGTGATCGCCACGCTGATCGATGTGGCCGGCGCGGCGGCTGCGTTCTCGAACGTGGATCTGGAGGTGGTACGCGGCGGCGCCACCGGGGCGCTGTCGATCCAGTACCTGGCGCCCGCCGATGGCGTGGCGTTACGCGCGGTGGCGGAGGTGATCCGCCGGGGCAAGCGGCAGGTGTCGCTCGAAGTGTCGGTCTACGCCGACGGTGCTAACGAGGGGCCGCTGGTGGCCAAGGCGCTGATGACGACGGCGCTGTTCTGAGGGGGCGAGGGGCGGTGCGGATGCCCCCTCCCGCGGGCGGGAAGGGGCGGGGGACATCAATACTTCCAGAACATCTGCTGCAGCGCCTTGGGGTCGTTGGTCTTGGTCAGCGCCAGCGCCATCAGGATGCGTGCCTTCTGCGGCAGTTGGTCGTCGGTGACGATCCAGTCGTATTTGTCGTCTGGCTGCTCGGCGTTGCGTACCACCACGCCGCTGCCCGTGCGCGAGGCGCGCACGATCTGCACGCCCTTGGCGCGGGCGGCCTTGAGCGGTTCGACCATGTAGTCGCCCACGCTGCCGTTGCCGGTGGCGGCATAGACAATGGCCTTGGCGCCATTCTTCACCGCCGCGTCGATGCTGGCCGGGTTCACGTTGCCGTAGGCGTAGACCACGGCCACTTCGGGCAGCTTGTCGATCTTGTCGATGTCGAACTCGGTCTGCGTGGTGTGCGGGCGCGCCAGCGTGCGGTAGTACAGCGTGCGGCCTTCCACCACATAGCCGAGCGGGCCGAACGGCGAGCGGAAGGTCTCGGTCTTGAACGTGTTGGTCTTGGTCACGTCACGGCCGGTGTGGATCTCGTCGTTGAGCACCACCAGCGTGCCCTTGCCGCGCGACTCGGGCCGGGAGGCCACCAGCACCGCGTCATACAGGTTCAGCGCGCCGTCTGCGCCCAGCGCCGTGCCCGGGCGCATCGAGCCGACCACTACCACGGGCTTGTCGCTCTTGAGCGTGAGGTTCAGGAAGTACGACGTTTCCTCGATCGTGTCCGTGCCGTGCGTGATGACGATGCCGTCCACGTCCGGCTGCTTCAGCAGTTCGGACACGCGCTTGCCCAACTTCAGCAGGCGCTCGTTGTTGAAGCTCTCCGAGCCGATCTGGAAGACCTGCTCGCCCTTGACGTTGGCGACCTTCGAAATCTCGGGCACCGAGGCGATGATCTTGTCCACCGGCACCACGGCCGACTGGTAGGCCGCTGTGTTGGTGGCCGATGCGCCTGCGCCGGCGATGGTGCCGCCCGTGCCGATGATGACCACGTTGGCCTTGCGCGCCTCGGCAGGGGCGGTAGTGGTGGTGGCCGGGTCAGCGCCCGGGGCCGGAGCCAGTTGCGCGTGGGCCAGGCCGGACATCAGCCCGGCGGACAGCAGCAGCGCGGCGATGGGTGTCGCCATCGGCTTGGCAAGCGATTTCAGGCAGGTACGTTGCATGATGCTCCTCATGTCGGCAGGTTCGGGCGTCTTGTGGAAGCGCCGCCCCGTGTCTTCGATTCATGGACTCCGTCCGGCGTCGGACGGAGCGAGCACTATACCCACCGGCGGCGGTTGCGTCGACAACCTCCATCGCCCGCAAACGTATGCCCCATAAGACAAAGCGGCATCCTCCCCGGGGGAAGGATGCCGCTTTTTAGAGGTATTACGAGTTGGGAGACGAGTCGGGCGAAACGGTCAGAACGCGTCGCCCGGCACGCGCACCCAGCCTTCCATCAGCACGCGTGCGCTGCGGCTCATGATGGCCTTGGTAACGGTCCACTGGCCATCGGCCTGGCTGGCCTGCGCGCCCACCCGCAGCGTGCCGGACGGGTGCCCGAAGCGCACCGCCTCGCGCTCGCCGCCGCCGGCTGCGAGGTTGACCAGCGTGCCCGGCACCGCCGCCGCCGTGCCGATAGCCACCGCCGCCGTGCCCATCATGGCGTGGTGCAGCTTGCCCATCGACAGCGCGCGCACCAGCAGGTCCACGTCGCCAGCGTTGACGGCCTTGCCGCTGGACGCCGTGTACGAGACCGGCCGCGCCACGAACGCCACCTTCGGCGTGTGCTGGCGCCGTGCGGCCTCGTCGATGTCGCGGATCAGCCCCATGCGCTTTGCGCCGTAGGCCCGGATGGTCTCGAACATCGCCAGCGCCTTCGGATCGCCGTTGATGGCGTCCTGCAGCTCGGTGCCGGTGTAGCCGATGGCGTCGGCATTGACGAAGATCGTCGGAATGCCGGCGTTGATCATCGTCGCCTTGAGCGTGCCCACGCCGGGCACTTCCAGGTCATCGACGAGGTTGCCTGTCGGGAACATCGCGCCGCCGCCATCCTCGCCTTCCTCGGCGGGGTCCATGAACTCCAACTGCACCTCGGCGGCGGGGAAGGTCACCCCGTCCAGTTCGAAGTCGCCGGTCTCCTGCACCGCGCCGTCCGTCACCGGCACGTGCGCGACGATGGTCTTGCCGATATTGGCCTGCCAGATCCGCACGGTGACCACGCCGCTGCCGCTGCGCGGGATGCGCGCGGCATCGATGAAGCCGTTGCTGATGGCGAACGGCCCCACGGCGGCGGAGAGGTTGCCGCAGTTGCCGCTCCAGTCGACGAACGGCTGGTCGATCGACACCTGGCCGAACAGGTAGTCCACGTCGTGGTCCGGCCGCGTGCTGGCGCTGATAATGACCGTCTTGCTGGTGCTCGACGTGGCCGCACCCATGCCGTCGATCTGCTTGCCGTACGGGTCCGGGCTGCCGATGACGCGCATCAGCAGCTTGTCGCGCGCCGCGCCGGGCACGCGCGCGGCCTCGGGCAGGTCCTGCAGGCGGAAGAAGACGCCCTTGCTGGTGCCGCCACGCATGTAGGTGGCGGGAATCTTGACTTGCGCTACGTGAGTCATGCTTCGTCCAGTTTCCGGTGAATTCCCATCAAGCCGCGGCACGCGCCGATTCCAGGAAGTCCTGCGCGAACCGTTGCAGCACGCCGCCGGCCTCGTAGATCGACACTTCCTCGGCGGTGTCCAGCCGGCACTGCACCGGCACGTCCACGCGCTCGCCGTTCTTGCGATGGATGACCAGCGTCAGTTCGGCGCGCGGCTTGCGGGCGCCGACGATGTCGTACGTCTCGGTACCATCCAGGCCCAGCGTGGTGCGGTTCACCCCCGGCTTGAACTCCACCGGCAGCACGCCCATGCCAATCAGGTTGGTACGGTGGATGCGCTCGAAGCCCTCGGCCACGATGGCTTCCACGCCGGCCAGCCGCACGCCCTTGGCCGCCCAGTCACGCGACGAGCCCTGGCCATAGTCGGCCCCAGCCACCACGATCAGCGGCTGCTTGCGCTCCATATAGGTCTCGATGGCTTCCCACATGCGCACGACCTTGCCTTCCGGCTCGATCCGCGTCAGCGAACCCTTCTTGATCGTGCCATCGACCACGGCCATCTCGTTGATCAGCGTCGGGTTGGCGAAGGTGGCGCGCTGGGCGGTCAGGTGGTCGCCCCGGTGCGTGGCGTACGAGTTGAAGTCTTCCTCGGGCAGGCCCATCTTCGCCAGGTACTCGCCAGCCGCGCTGTTCAGCATGATCGCGTTCGATGGCGACAGGTGGTCCGTCGTGATGTTGTCGCCCAGCACTGCCAACGGCCGCATGCCGCGCAGCGTGCGCTCGCCGGCCAGCGCGCCTTCCCAGTACGGCGGACGGCGGATGTAGGTGCTCTGGGCGCGCCAGTCGTAGAGCGGGCTCACGGCCTCGCCCTGGTCCACCGAAATGGCGAACATCGGCTCGTAGACCTTGCGGAACTGCTCCGGCTTCACGCTCTTGGCGACGATCTCGTCGATTTCCTCGTCGCTCGGCCAGATGTCCTTCAGGTAGATCGGCTTGCCGTCGGCGTCCTTGCCCAGCGCATCGCGCTCGATGTCGAAGCGGATCGTGCCAGCGATGGCGTAGGCCACCACCAGCGGCGGCGAGGCCAGGAACGCCTGCTTGGCGTACGGGTGGATGCGGCCGTCGAAGTTGCGGTTGCCGGACAGCACCGCCGTGGCGTACAGGTCGCGGTCGACGATTTCCTTCTGGATCACCGGATCGAGCGCGCCGGACATGCCGTTGCAGGTGGTGCAGGCGAACGCGACGATGCCGAAGCCGAGCTTTTCGAGATCGGGCAGCAGCTTGGCTTCCTCGAGATACAACTCGACCGCCTTCGAGCCCGGCGCCAGCGACGACTTGACCCACGGCTTGCGCGTCAGCCCGCGCGCGTTGGCATTGCGGGCCAGAAGTGCCGCCGCAATCACGTTGCGCGGGTTGCTGGTGTTGGTGCAGCTCGTAATGGCGGCGATGATGACGGCACCGTCGGGCATCTGGCCCGGCACGTCATCCCACTGGCCGGCGATGCCGCGCGCGGCCAGGTCGGACGTCGGCAGCCGCTTGTGCGGGTTCGACGGGCCGGCCATGTTGCGGACCACGGTGGACAGGTCGAAATGCAGCGTGCGCTCGTACTCGGCGTTGGCCAGCGAGTCGGCCCACAGGCCGGCCGTCTTCGCGTAGGTTTCCACCAGCGCGACTTGCGCGTCTTCCCGGCCGGTCAGGCGCAGGTAGGACAGCGTCTGCTCATCGATATAGAACATCGCGGCCGTGGCGCCGTATTCGGGGGCCATGTTCGAGATGGTCGCGCGGTCGCCCAATGTGAGGCTGGTGGCACCTTCGCCACGGAATTCCAGATAGGCACCGACCACCTTTTCCTTGCGCAGGAACTCGGTCAGGGCCAGCACGATGTCGGTGGCGGTAATGCCGGGCTGGCGCTTGCCAGACAGCTCCACGCCGACGATGTCAGGCAGGCGCATCCACGAGGCGCGGCCCAGCATCACGTTCTCGGCCTCCAGGCCGCCCACGCCGATGGCGATCACGCCCAGCGCGTCCACGTGCGGCGTGTGGCTGTCCGTGCCCACCACGGTATCGGGGTAGGCCAGGCCTTGCTCGGCGTGGATCACCGGCGACATCCGCTCCAGATTGATCTGGTGCATGATCCCGTTGCCCGGCGGGATGACGTCCACGTTGCGGAACGCCTTCTTGGTCCAGTTGATGAAATCGAAACGGTCTTCGTTGCGTCGGTCTTCGATGGCGCGGTTCTTGGTGAACGCATCGGGATCGAAGCCGCCGCATTCCACGGCGAGCGAGTGATCGACGATCAGTTGCACCGGCACCACCGGGTTGACCAGCGCGGGGTCGCCGCCCTGGTCGGCAATGGCGTCGCGCAGGCCGGCCAGGTCCACCAGCGCGGTCTGGCCCAGGATGTCGTGGCAGACCACGCGTGCGGGGAACCACGGGAAGTCCAGTTCGCGCTTGCGCTCGATCAGTTGTTGCAGCGAGGCGGTCAGCGTGGACGGGTCGCAGCGGCGCACGAGATTCTCGGCCAGCACGCGCGAGGTGTAGGGCAGCTTGTCATAGGCGCCCGGGTGGATGGCTTCCACGGCGGCGCGCGCGTCGAAGTAGTCCAGTTTGGTGCCGGGCAGCGGCTTGCGGTAGGCAGTGTTCATGGCGTGGGGTGGTTATGGAGCGTCCGTGGCGGGCGGCGCGGGGCAGGGGCCCCGCGCGGCACCGGTCAGCGCTTCTCGATCGGCACGAACTTGAGGTTCTCGGGCCCCGTGTAGTTGGCGCTCGGGCGGATGATCTTGTTGTCGATCCGCTGCTCGATGATGTGCGCGGCCCAGCCCGAGGTGCGGGCGATGACGAACAGCGGCGTGAACATCGCCGTCGGCACGCCCATCATGTGGTAGCTCACGGCGCTGAACCAGTCGAGGTTCGGGAACATCTTCTTGGCATCCCACATCACCGTTTCCAGGCGCTCGGCGATGCTGAACATCTTGGTCGAGCCGGCGTCCTTCGACAGCTTGCGCGCCACTTCCTTGATCACCTGGTTGCGCGGGTCGCCCGTGGTGTACACCGGGTGGCCGAAGCCGATCACGACTTCCTTGTTCTCCACGCGGCGGCGCACGTCGGCCTCGGCTTCGTCCGGGGTGTCGTAGCGCTTCTGGATCTCGAACGCCACTTCATTGGCGCCGCCATGCTTCGGGCCGCGCAGCGCGCCGATGGCGCCACAGATCGACGAATGCATGTCCGAACCCGTACCGGCGATCACGCGCGCGGTGAAGGTGGAGGCGTTGAACTCGTGCTCCGCGTAGAGGATCAGCGACGTTTGCATCGCGCGTTCCCACAGCTTGGACGGCGCCTTGCCGTGCAGCAGGTGCAGGAAGTGGGCGCCGATGGAGTCATCGTCCGTTTCCACCTCGATGCGGCGGCCGTTGTGGCTGTAGTGGTACCAGTACAGCAGCATCGAGCCGAGGCTGGCCATCAGCTGGTCGGCGATGTCGCGCGCGCCCGGCGTGTTGTGGTCGTCCTTCTCGGGCAGCACGTTGCCGAGGACCGACACGCCCGTGCGCATCACATCCATCGGGTGGGCGCTGGCCGGGACCCATTCCAGCGCCGCCTTGACGTTGGCGGGCAGGCCGCGCAGGGACTTCAGCTTGGCCTTGTAGGCGGCCAGTTCGGCCTTGGTCGGCAGCTTGCCGTGCAACAGCAGGTGGGATTTCCTCGAATTCGCAGGTATCGGCGATGTCCAGGATGTCGTAGCCGCGATAGTGCAGGTCATTGCCGCTGCGGCCCACGGTGCAAAGCGCGGTATTCCCCGCGGTCACGCCGGACAGGGCGACGGACTTCTTGGGCTTGGGCGTGGCGAGCGGTTGAGCTTCGGACATTGTGGGTCTCCTTGTTGGTCTGGGTGCTGATGGGTACTGATGGGTGCAGATCGTTGTAGATCGAAGCGGATGGTGTCGGGCGGGCTGGCTTACTTGGCCTTGCCCTGCGCGAACAGCGCGTCGAGCTTCTGCTCGTAATCATGGTAGCCGATGCGCTCGTACAGTTCGGCTCGGGTCTGCATGGTGCTGACGACGTTCTTCTGGGTGCCGTCGCGGCGGATGGCCTCGTACACGTTCTCGGCGGCCTTGTTCATGGCGCGGAAGGCGGAGAGCGGGTAGAGCGACATCGCCACGCCCACGCTGCGCAGATCGTCGAGCGTGAAATACGGGGTGGCGCCGAACTCGGTCAGGTTGGCCAGCACCGGCACGCGCACGGCATCGACGAAACGGCGGTACATGTCGAGGTCGGTCATGGCTTCGGGGAAGATGGCGTCGGCGCCGGCTTCCGCGCAGGCCACGGCACGTTCGATGGCCTTGTCGAGGCCTTCCACGGCCAGCGCGTCGGTGCGGGCCATGATGACGAAGTTCTCGTCCGTGCGGGCGTCGACGGCGGCCTTGATGCGATCGACCATTTCGCCCTGGGTGACGATTTCCTTGCCCGGACGGTGGCCGCAGCGCTTGGCGCCAACCTGGTCCTCGATGTGCATCGCGGCGGCGCCGAACTTGATCAGCGAGCGCGTGGTGCGGGCCACGTTGAAGGCGGAGGCGCCGAAGCCGGTATCCACGTCCACCAGCAGCGGGGTGTCGCAGACGTCGGTGATGCGGCGGATGTCGGTCAGTACGTCATCCAGGTTGGAGATGCCCAGGTCAGGCAGGCCGAGCGAGCCCGCGGCCACGCCGCCACCGGACAGGTAGATGGCGCGATAGCCCGCGCGCTTGGCCAGCAGCGCGTGGTTGGCGTTGATGGTGCCGGGAATCTGCAGCGGGCTTTCGTCGGCCAGGGCCTGGCGGAAGCGGGCGCCGGCGGAGCGGGCGAGTTCGGAGGTGGAAAAGGTCATGGGCGTGTGCTTGGAGTGTTCTGGAATGGCATTGAGAGCGGCCAGATAGAGCGCAAGGGGTGTGCCATGTGGTGGCGGGCTTCCCTGGATGGCCGTTCAGATGGATAGATATCATTAATAAACAACTATCTACGCCGGTAATCTCAATCATCGCATAAGGTTCGACATAGGCGCTTTCATCACATTCACATTTCAAATATGAAATGCAAGTCGTTCAGGATTGAAAGATCGAACCATCCGGCGCACAATGCAAACCGTCTACACGGCCGTTCCCATCATGAGTCTCCTGCCTTCCTCCGCGCCCCTCCACGCGCCCGCCATGCCGGCCGGCGGCCGTCCCCGCATCTGGGCGATGGGCATCAGCCGTCTCTCGCGCGCCTTCGCAGAATTGATCCCGGCCTACGCGGCCCGTGCGGAGTTCCGCATCGTCGGGCGGGCCTTCGAGGCCGCCGCCAGCGCCATCAACCGCGAGGTGCGGGAGGGTCGCGTCGATGTGGTGGTGGCGGGCGGCTCCAACGGTGCCTATTTGCGCCAGCATGTGGATGTGCCCGTGGTGCTGGTCAAGGTGACCGGCTTCGACGTGATGAGCGCGCTGGCCACGGCGCGTCGGATTTCGCCGAAGGTGGCGCTGGTCACCCATGCCTCGACCTACGCCGAAGTCGACGAATTCGTGCGCGCGTTCTCGCTCGACATCCCCCGCTACACCTATCTGACCGAGGATGACGCCACGGCACGTGTGCGGGCGCTCAAGGAAGAGGGCATCCGCGTGGTGGTGGGGCCGGGCATGGTGACCGACCTGGCCGACAAATACGGCCTGATGGGCGTTTTCCTATATTCGGGCAATGCGGTGCGGCTGGCGCTGGAGGATGCGATCGAGGCGGCGCGGCTGCGGCGTATCGAATCCACCCGGCGCGACTACGTGAATACGATCCTGGCCCACCTGAACGAAGGCGTGGCCGCCGTGGACACTGAAGGCCGCGTGCAGGCGTTCAATCCGGCCATGGAACGGTTCCTCGGCACCCCGACCGGCGTGGCCGTAGGGCGCAAGCTGTCCACGCTGGCGCCGGGCCTCGCGCTCGACGCCGTGATGGAAAGCGGCACCCGCGAGCTGGAGGCCATCCACCGGCTGGGCGACCGCATGGTGGTGGTCAACCGCATTCCCATCGTCGGGGAAGCCGGCACCACGGGCGCGGTGCTGACCATTCAGGACGCCAACGCCATCCATCGCGCCGACCGCAACCTGCGCTCGCGCGCCCGCGCCCGCCCGGCCGGGGTGCGCTACAGCCTGGACGACCTGGCCGGCGCCTCCCCGGCGATGAGCGACCTGCGCGCGCTGGCCCGGCGCTACGCGCTGGTCGATTCCACGGTGCTGGTTGGCGGCGAGAGCGGCACCGGCAAGGAAGTGCTGGCGCAGGGCATGCACGACGCCAGTCCGCGCCGCGCTTTCCCGTTCATCGCCGTGAATTGCGCGGCGTTTCCCGAGTCGCTGCTCGAATCCGAACTGTTCGGCTACGAAGAAGGCGCGTTCACCGGCGCCCGGCGCGGGGGCAAGGCGGGCTTGTTCGAATCGGCCCACAACGGCACGTTGTTTCTCGACGAGGTGGGCGACATGCCGCCAGCGCTGCAAACCCGGCTGCTGCGCGTGCTCCAGGAAAAACAGGTGCTGCCGATTGGCGGCATCGAGGCCGTGCCGATCAATGTGCGCGTGATTGCCGCCACGCACCGGGACCTCGCCGCGCGGGTGCGTGAGGGCACCTTCCGCCAGGATCTCTACTACCGGCTCAACATCCTGCGCATTGAAATGCCGCCGCTGCGCGAGCGCGTGGCCGATCTGCCCGATCTCGCCGAACTGCTATACCGGCGCGCGCAGGAGCGGCTCGGCACCAAGGCCCCGCAGCGACTGCCCGCGACGGTGCGGGAGCGCCTGACCCGCTATGCCTGGCCCGGCAATATCCGTGAGCTGGAGAACGTGACGGAGCGGATTGCCGTGCTCGTGGCCGGAGCCGAACTCCAGCCGGCGGCGTTGCAGCGCGAGCTGCAGGCGGCTGTGCCGGAGCTGTTTTCTTCGGAGAACGGCGAGGGGGTGTCAAGGATGCCGATGGAGATGGAGATGGCGATGCTGACCGCGCCATCGGAAGAGAGCCGCTCGCTGGCCGGCGTGGCCAAGGCGAGCCAGGCGGAGCACATCCGCCGGGTGCTGGCCGAATGCGGCGGCAATCGGACGGCCGCCTGTGCCCAGCTTGGGATCAGTGCCACCACGCTCTGGCGTCGGCTGAAGGAGGGGTGATCAGAACATCGATCGGCCTCTTCGAATCTTAAATTTTTCAATTAACCGCCAGAATTTTGCACCACCACCGAAAGTCGGGCTGGCAGGGCAGGCGGTCGGTCGGTGAGTTAGTCAGCCAATCAGCGGATCACACATCGTCCGCCAGCCGGACGCCCGTGAACTGCCAGCGCTGGTGCGGATAGAAGAAGTTGCGATAGCTGGCCCGGATATGGGATTCCGGCGTCACGCAGGACCCACCGCGCAGCACCATCTGGCTGCTCATGAACTTGCCGTTGTACTCGCCTACCGCGCCCGCGCTCGGGCGGAAACCGGGATAGGGCAGGAAGGCGCTGGCCGTCCATTCCCAGACATCGCCGAACATCTGGCGCAAGGCTCCCGAGGTGTTCTGCCGATCCGGCAGCGGCCGCAGCGTGCGGCCTTCCACGAAATTGCCGGTCGCCGATAGGTTGCGCGCCGCGTGCTCCCATTCGGCCTCGGTCGGCAGCCGGCGCTCGGCCCAGCGCGCGAAGGCGTCGGCCTCGAAGAAGCTCACGTGCGTGACTGGGCTGTCCGCATCCACCGGCTGCATGCCGCGCAGCGTCATCTGCCACCACGTGCCGTCGCACTCTTCCCAGTACAGCGGCGCCTGGATGGCGTTGTCGCAGACCCAGCGCCAGCCATCGGAAAGCCACAGCCCGGCCGTCTGGTAGCCGCCGTCCTCGATGAATTCGAACCATTGATGGTTGCTGACCGGATGCGAGGACAGCGCATACGGCTGCAGCAGCACGTTATGGCGCGGGGTTTCGCAATCGAACGCGAAGTCATCGCCGGCATGGCCGATGGCCACCACGCCGCCCGAGAACTTCAGCCACTCCGGCGCCGGGCGCGGATCGGCGATGACCGGCGCGGTCAGCGCGGGCGCATATGCCGGACGCAGCGGATTCTGGGCGAACAGATGCAGGATGTCGGTCAGCAGCAGTTCCTGGTGCTGTTGCTCGTGATTGAGGCCGAGCGTGACCAGCGCGGCTTCCGCGTCGGTCTGGGCGTCGGTCAGCAGCGAGAGCATGGATTCGTCCACGGCTTCCCGATAGGCCAGGATCTCGTCCAGCGACGGCCGCGTCAGCAGCCCCCGGCGCGGACGCGGATGCCGCGCGCCGACTGCCTCGTAATAGGAGTTGAACAGGTAGCGATACTGCGGATCCACCGGCTCGTAGTCGGGGATGCGCGCGGCCAGCACGAATTCCTCGAAAAACCACGTCGTATGGGCCAGATGCCATTTGGCAGGACTGGCGTCGTCCATGGATTGCACGGTTGAATCGGCGTCGGAAATATCCGCCACCATGGCTTCCGTGGCGGCGCGCACGTGCCGGTACTGGCCGAGCAGGGCGGGCTCGTGCGGCGGATGATTGGCGGCGGCAGGCAACAGTGCAGAGGTCATGCAGGCTCCCAGGGACGACTCGGATGCGACGCGACGGCAGGCCGATGGGAATCGACCCGAATCCGACCCATGATAGACCCGTTCGCCCGGCGGAGCGAGCCGGGGGAAGGTGAGGCGGGCCGTAGGCCGATGCCTACACCCGGCGGCACGCGTGACGCACCGCCGCAAGGCCTGGACGCAAAAAAAGGGCCGCGCCCGGAAGGGCGCGGCCTGGAGGAAAAACCGGTGCCAAGGGAGGCGGCACCGTTACCACGGAGGAGCGGAAAGCAGTTCTGGCAGCAAATCAGGCAGCGGCGCGGGTGGCGTCGTTCAGCGCGGCGATGGCCGTGCGGGCGGCGCTCAGGCCAGCTTCTCGGCTGTCCGGGCCCATGGCCAGGCCGTGGGCGCGCACGATCGAGATGTCGGCGATGCCCAGGAAGCGCAGGACCGTATCGACGGTGATTTCATGCAGATCCAGCGCGTCGGCGTTCTGGCGTACGCCACCACGGGACGACACCACGATGGCGCGCTTGCCCTTGAGCAGGCCTTCCGGGCCGGCTTCGGTGTAGCGGAAGGTGCGGCCAGCTTGTGCCACGCGGTCGATCCACGCCTTGAGCTGGCTCGGGATGCCAAAGTTGTATTGCGGTGCGCCAATCACGACGACGTCGGCAGCCAGCAGTTCGGCCAGCCAGGCTTCGGTGCGATCCAGTTCGGCTTGCTGCACGGCGTTCAGGCCATCCTTCGGGCCGCCCAGCACGGGCAGCAGGTTGCCGGTCAGGTGGGCCGGGGCGTCCTGGTCCAGGTCACGCACGGTCACCTTGGCGCCGGGGTTCTTGGCGACCAGGTCGGCCACCACGCTGGCGGTCAGCGAGCGCGAAACGGAGTTGTCACCAAGGACGCTGGAATCGATCTGCAGGATGTTCATGTCTTTCTCCACTAGGGTTCGGTTGGATGGAATGAACGATAGCGGCTGGGCATTGGTGCCGGTAGTGAGGCAAAATGCAAATAATTGTTCTACCTTCGCAACGACCTGCGTCCTCAACGCCCCCAATCGCCGCCATCGCCTCACCGGAGACCCGGATGCAAGACCTCAATGACCTGTCGCTGTTCGCCCAGGTGGTACAACACGGCAGCTTCTCGGCCGCTAGCCGCGCCAGCGGCGTGCCGAAGTCGCGGCTTTCCCGCCGCATTGCCCAGCTGGAGCGCGACCTGGGCGTCCAGTTGCTGCGCCGGACTACACGTCAGGTGCGCGTAACGCCACTCGGCGAGCAGTACTACGCCCGCTGCCGGGACATGCTCCAGGCCGCCGAAGCTGCGCGGGAAGTGATCGAACATGCCCGCGAGCAGCCGGGAGGATCGCTGCGCATCAGCTGCCCGGTGGCCATCGCCCAGATCCTGCTCGCCCCGTGGATCGGCGGCTTCATGCGCGCCAACCCCGGCATCAAGCTGGAAATCGACGCCACCAACCGGCGCGTGGACGTGATCGGCGAGGGCTACGACCTGGCCCTGCGCGTGCGCGACGTGCTCGAGGACTCCAGCCTCGCCGTGCGTACCTTCGGCAAGGGCGAATTGCGGATGGTGGCCAGCCCGGCGCTGCTGGACAGCATCGGCCGCCCGCGCACCCCGCAGGCGCTGGAAGGCATGCCCGGCGTCGGCCAGCGGCCGCACGATGGCAAGTTCATCTGGACGCTGTTCGACAAAGCCGGCGAATCCGTCCATATCCAGTACGACCCCAAGCTCGTCTGCGACGAATTCGCGCTGCTGCGCGAGGCCGTGCTGGCCGGCGTGGGCGTGGCCATGCTGCCGGGCATGTATTGCCGCGACGAGATCGCGCGCGGCGACATGGAAGTCGTCCTGCCCCAGTGGGATTTGCCGATGGGCGTCCTCCATGCGGTGTTTCCGTCACGCAAAGGCGTGACGCCGCCGCTGCGCCGCTTCCTCGATTTCCTGGCCGAGGTACTGCCCGAGACCGCCCGCCGGGTGGGCATGATGACGACGGGCGTCATGCCGATGCACGCGGCGCCGCCTTTCGCGGCGCCTCCGCCGTTGGCCCCTTCTTCGACCATGCTTTCGCCCCCGAAGGACGAGCCCCAGCCCTGACCTCGCCATCTGGGCATTGCGCCTTTACCTTCACGCCGGTACACACTAAGGTACTTGTGCGGCGCCCCGGAGGGCGGGGGCCGTACCCCCGTTTCCAAACCAAGGGCAAGGAGGCGCAGCAATGAGTCGCACGCAAGGTTCGCAGGACCTGGGCAAGGCCGTTATCCGGATCGTGTTGGGCGTGTTGATCCTGCTCCACGGCATTGCCAAGCTGATGGCGGGACCCGGCTTCGTCATCCAGACGGTGACCCAGGCCGGGCTGCCTTCCTATGTGGCCTACGGGGTCTATATCGGCGAGGTGGTGGCGCCCATCCTGCTGATCATCGGCCTATGGACGCGGCCGGCGGCGCTGATCGTGGCGATCAACATGATCTTCGCGCTGGTGCTGGTGCACGCAGGGCAGCTCAATATGATCAACAAGAACGGCGGCTGGGAGCTGGAGTTGCAGGGCATGTTCCTGGCCAGCGCCATCGCCGTGGCGCTGCTGGGCGCGGGCCGCCTCAGCGTGGGCGGCGTCGACGGCAAGTGGAACTGACACCATGCGCACCCAGCTTCCGATCCAGATCCTGAGCCGCGCCCGGGGCGTATTCGGCGCTGCGGCGCTTGCCGCACTCGCCGGCTGCGCCACCGGCCCGGATATCCGCACCGACTACAACCGCACGGCGGACTTCTCCGCCTATCGCACCTTTGGCTTCGTCGCCCGGCCCGGCACCGATCGACAGGGCTACGAGAGCCTGACCACGCAATATCTGAAGACGGCGGTCCAGCGCGAAATGACGGCGCGCGGCTATCGGTATACCCAGCAGTCGCCGGACCTGCTCGTCAACTTCAACGCGCGGCTGCGCCAGAAGGTGGTCAGCGACCCGGCGCCGATGCCGCCGCCCGGCTACATGGGTTACTACGCCTATCGCGGCGGCATGTACGGGCCGTGGCCGGGCTACGGCTTCTACAACGACACCTACGTGTATACAGAAGGCACGCTCAATATCGATCTGGTCGATGCCCGGAAGAACCAGTTGGTCTGGGAGGGCGTGGCGCAGGGCGATGCGAGCCGTGTCGATCCGCAGGACAGCCAGCCGGCGCTCGACGCCGTGGTCACTCAGATTTTCGCGAAATATCCGTTCCGGGCGGCGCCGTAAGGCCGGCCCATGCCGGCGCCGCGGCGAGGAAATCGTCCGGCGCCAGCGGGGCCGACCACAGGTAGCCCTGTCCCAGATCGCAGCCAAGCGCCGCCAGCGCCGCGCGCTGCGACACCGTTTCCACGCCTTCCGCCACGCATTCGCGCCCCAGGTCGCGCGCCAGCGCAATCACGTGCCGGCAGATCGCCGTACGCTGGTCGTCCCCATCCACATGTTTGACGAACGAGCGGTCCAGCTTGATCTGCGTGAATGGCAGATCCGCGAGTAATTTCAACGTGGCGATGCCCACGCCGAAGTCGTCGATCGCCACGCCATAGCCCAGCAGCCGCAACTGGTTGAGCGCCACGGACAGCGCCACGGTGTCCGGCACCGGGAATTCCTCGGTCAGTTCGATCACCAGTTGCCGGCGGGGCAGGCCGGCGGCGGCGACCATCGCGTCCAGCCTCGGCAGCGTCTCCGGCCGGCAAAGCGTGCGCGCCGAGGCGTTGACGCCCAGCACGATCTCCAGCCCGGCTGCGCGCAGGCGCCGATGCATGGCCAGGCAGGCATCAATCGCCATAAAGAGGATGGGGTCGGCGGCGTCGAGCATTTCCAGCCGGGCGATGAAACGGTCCGGCGGCACGTTGCCCAGCGTGGGATGGCGCCAGCGGCACAGCGCCTCGGCCCCCGCCAGCCGGCCCGTGGCGAGGGCGAACTGCGGCTGGAGCACGATGTGGAGGCCATCGGGCACGGCGGCGAGCAGGGTGGCATCGTCGGGCGTCGCCGCGTCCGGCCGCGCGCCATCGCCCCGGGCCGCCTCGGCCAGGATGCCAGCCAACTCGGCCTGCTCCAGCGGTTTGCGCAGCGCGTGTACCGCACGCAGGCCGAGCGCTTCGGCCAGACGCTGGTGCGAATCGAGGATGTCGGCATCCTGCGCGGTCATCCAGATCCAGGCCGGTGCCGTGGCCGCAAAGGCCCGATCCCCGCGCCGCGCCAGCTCGGCCATCAGGCCCGGGCCGTTGAGCTGCGGCATCGCGATGTCGCAGAACACCACGTCGAACGATTGCGCGGAGAGCCGGTCCAACGCGGTCGCACCATCGTCGGCTTCCACGATCTGCGTCGCGCCGAGTGCGCGCAGCATGTCGGCGGCCACGGCGCGCTGGAATGCGTGGTCTTCCACCAGAAGAATGCGCAGCGTGGAAATCGGCGAAGTCATACGGAGAGGGGGAGGGGAGAAGAACGTTGCGGCGATGGTACTCCCGCGTCGTCGCTGGTCATGCAGAGTCAGAGAATCCTCTGATTTTTGGCAATTGGCCGGGATTGGCGCCATCCGGGGCGCTCAGACCCGCTACAATCGTTGCCCGTAGTTTTGACGTTTTCATATTCATCATGGGTCTGGGCTGGTTCGGATTGTCGACCTTCTGGCTGTTGCCGCTGGCATGGCGCACAGCAACGCGCGCGCTCGCCGGCGACCGCCGGCCGTTTGGTCGTGGCTCGCTGCGGGTGTGGCTGGGTACGCTGCTGGTGCTGGGCGCCAGCGCCACGCTGGAGTCCCTGACGGCGGCCGAAGGCGAGGGCGCCGGCGGCGCCGTGGGGCACGCGCTGGCGGGGCTGGCGTCGAACCTGCTGGGCTGGACCGGCGCGCTGCTGATGATGCTGGCCGTGCTGGGGCTGGCCGCACCGATGGTCTTTGGCGAAACGTGGCGCAGCCTGTTCCTGCTGCGCAAGCCGCGCGCGCAGGAAGATGCGCCGCGTCAGCCGGCACGTCCCGCCGCACGACCCGAGTCCCGGTCCGATGCCGGCGCATTCGCTGGCGCGGCAGCGTCGCCGTCGATGGCCGCTGGCCGCGAGGGGCTGGACCGTTGGGAAACCACGTCCCTGCCTACCCATAGCGCCGCCGGCTGGAGCCCCACGCCCCCGCGCACCAAGCAGATCGAAGCCGTCTCCGCACGCAAGCAGCCCGCATGGCAGCCGCCCCCGCGCACGCGCCAGTCGCCGCCGCAACCGGGCGAGATCTGGCTGCATCACGCCGATTCGCCCGGCGCTGTGAAGGCCGCGCCCGCCAAACCGGCGGCCGTGATGCCGCCGCCAGCCGCGAAGCCGGCGCCGGTGTCGCCGGCCCGGGCCGGTGTACCCAACCCCGCTCCCACCCCTGCGCCACAAAAGCCCGCCGCGCCGCGCGCGACGGTGGTGAGCAGCCCGTTCCGCAATCCCGCGTTGGGCCTGCGCTCGGCCATCACCACGCTGCCGGAAGCCGCACAGGCTGCGACGGTAGCGGCGGCGGTGGCGGCGGCCCCGTCCGACGTGGCCGTCATGGAGCCGCCCGCCGTCACGGCGACGATGCCGATGGAGCCAGAAGTCGTGGCACGCGCGGAAGCGATCGTGAACGGGATCGACGATCTCGCCACAGTGGATACCGTGGATACTCCCGCGCCTGCTGCCGTCCCCGCGACACCCGACGCACCCGTGACGATGGCCGCGATCCGCCAGGAGGCCTTGGAACTGCTGGCCGAACTGCGCGCGCTGGCGGGCCGGGCAGGGCAGGAAGCGGCGCCCGATGCAGTGGCAGAAACAGTGGCAGAAACAGTGGCAGAAACGCCCGTTGCCGAGCCAGAAGCGGTGGAAGAGCCCGTGGCGGCAGTGCTTGCCGAGCCGGAAGCCGCACCGGAGCCCATTGCTGAACCCCAACCCGAGCCAGAGCCGGAACCCGAACCCACGTTCTCCGTGGCAGACGCCGTGGCGTCGGCCGATTTCGTGATCGAGGCGCCCACGCCGTCACCGGCCGCCGCCGAGGCATCGGAAGACGACGCAAGCGACGACACCAACGACGACGTCACCCCCGCGTTCGACGCCAACACGCTGGTGCAGCCCGCGCCCAAGCCGCGCATCGTGCTGCCTGCGGTGGTCGGCCGGACCGTGCCGCTGACGCCGGCCGCTGCGCCTGTAGCAACCCCCGCCCCGGTCACCCCGCCGCCGCCCCGTATCGTGGACTATCGCCTCCCGAGCGCCGGTCTGCTCGAAGCGGCCGTCGAGAACGGCGAGGAAGTTTCCGAAGAACACCTGCGCGAAACGGGCGAACTGATCGCCCAGCGTCTGGCCGAGTTCAAGGTGCCGGTGTCGGTGGTCGGCGCCAGCGCCGGGCCGGTCATCACGCGCTTCGAGGTGGATCCGGCCATGGGCGTGCGTGGTGCACAGGTGGTGGGGCTGATGAAGGACCTCGCGCGCGCGCTCGGCGTGACGTCGATCCGCGTGGTGGAAACCATTCCCGGCAAGACCTGCATGGGGCTGGAGCTGCCCAATGCCAAGCGCCAGATGATCCGGCTGTCCGAGATCGTGGCCGGCGCGGCGTTCCAGGCGCATGCCTCGCGGCTGGTGCTGGCGATGGGCAAGGACATCACCGGCAACCCCGTGGTGACCGACCTCGCCCGCGCGCCGCACCTGCTGGTGGCCGGTACCACCGGCTCGGGCAAGTCCGTCGCGGTCAACGCGATGATCCTGTCGATGCTGTACAAGGCCACGCCGGAAGACGTGCGCCTGATCATGATCGACCCCAAGATGCTCGAACTGTCCGTGTACGAGGGCATTCCGCACCTGCTGGCGCCCGTGGTCACGGACATGAAGCAGGCCGCGCACGCGCTGAACTGGTGCGTGGGGGAGATGGAAAAGCGTTATCGGCTGATGTCCGCGCTCGGTGTGCGCAATCTGGCCGGCTACAACCAGAAGATCCGCGCGGCCGAGGCGGCCGGCGAGAAGGTGCGCAACCCGTTCTCGCTGACGCCGGACGCGCCCGAGCCGCTGTCCACGCTGCCGCTGATCGTGGTGGTAATCGACGAATTGGCCGACCTGATGATGGTGGCCGGCAAGAAGATCGAGGAACTGATCGCCCGACTGGCGCAGAAGGCGCGCGCCGCCGGTATCCACCTGATCCTGGCCACGCAGCGGCCGTCCGTGGACGTCATCACGGGCCTGATCAAGGCCAATATCCCGACGCGCGTGGCGTTCCAGGTGTCGTCGAAGATCGATTCGCGGACCATTCTCGACCAGATGGGCGCCGAAAGCCTGCTGGGGCAGGGCGACATGCTGTTCCTGCCGCCCGGCACCGGCTACCCGCAGCGCGTGCATGGCGCGTTCGTGGCGGACGACGAGGTGCACCGGGTGGTGGAGCACTGGAAGCAGTTCGGCGAGCCTGACTATGATGAAGCCATCCTGGCCGGCGACACGCCGGAAGGCGCCACCGACCTGTTTGGCGAGACCGGCGGCGAGGGCGAATCCGACCCGCTGTACGACGACGCGGCCTCGTTCGTGCTCAATTCGCGGCGGGCGTCGATTTCCGCCGTGCAGCGCCAGCTGCGCATCGGCTACAACCGTGCCGCACGGCTGATCGAGCAGATGGAAGCGGCGGGGCTTGTCTCGCCGATGGGCCGCAACGGCACGCGCGAGGTGCTCGCCCCGGGCGGACCCGAGTAACGCCCCGGCAGGCCGGGCGGAGGAAACCAGCGATGATACCGATCCACGGCAACCTGCTGCAAGACGTGCCGGCGAACGCGCCGGGCGAGGTGTTTACTGCGCTGACGCAGTGGCAGGGTGCCGGCGACGTGCGCATCGAGCGGATCGTCTCCAATGGGCAGGCCAGCCCGCCCGGTTTCTGGTACGACAACCCCGAGGACGAATGGGTGGTCGTGGTCAGCGGCAGCGGCGCGGTGGAGATCGATGCCGGCGCCACGCACACGCTGGGCGCCGGCGACTGGCTGCACCTGCCGGCCCATTGCCGCCACCGCGTGGCCTGGACCGACGCCGCCCAGCCGACGATCTGGCTGGCCGTGCATGTTGCACGCCAGCCCTCCGGCGACCAACCCCCCGGCCAATCCGCCAACCAGGCTGGCCCAACTTCCTGATCCACTGCCGTTATGATGTCGGGACATCCCCACGCGGAGCCCCGGCTTGCCTGCCTCGACCCAGCGTTTTCCCACCGCATTCCCGCTGCTCGTGGCGTGGATGGCGCTCATGGCGGCCCTGCTGTGCGCCCGCCCGGCCCAGGCCGAGCCGCTGCGCGTTGGCTCCAAGCGCTTCACCGAGTCGTACATCCTCGGTGAAATCCTGACCCAGACTGCCGCCGCTGCGCACAGCGAGGCGCGCCATCTGCCGGGCCTGGGCAACACCGCCATCGTCTTCGAGGCGCTCAAGGCGGGCAGCATCGACCTCTATCCCGACTACACCGGCACGCTGGCCGGCGAGATCCTGAAGCTGCCCCCCGGCGCCACGCTGGCCCAGATCAACGCGGCGCTGGCGCCGATGGGCCTTGGCGCGGGCATCCCGCTGGGCTTCGAGAATACCTATGCGATTGCGGTGGCCGACGCCCGCGCGGGCAATCTGCGCAAGCTGTCCGACCTCGCCGGCCAGCCCCGGCTGCGGCTTGGCCTGTCGCACGAGTTCCTGGGCCGGGCCGATGGCTGGCCGATGCTGGCGCAGCGCTATGGCCTGACGCAGCGGCCGGTCGGCATCGACCATGGCATTGCCTACGAGGCGCTGGCCGAGGGGCAGATCGACGCCACCGACATCTATTCCACCGACGCCAAGATCCGCAAATTCCACCTGCGCGTGCTGGAGGACGACAGGCATGTCTTTCCACCTTACGAAGCCGTGATCGTCTATCGGCTCGACGCGCCGCGCCGGCATCCGGCCGCATGGCAGGCGTTGCAGGGGCTGGCCGGCCGGATCAGCGTGACGGACATGATCGACATGAACGCGGCGGCCGAGATCGATGGCGAGTCGTTCGCGGCCATCGCCCGGCGGTTCGTGGGCGGGGCGGGGGTCGCGTCGACGGGGGAAAAGAAGGGCGACCGGCGCGATGGCCTCGGCGGGGTGCTCTGGAGCGCCGATACCTGGCGGCTGACCGTGCGGCATCTGTCGCTCGTCGGCGGCGCAGTAGGGGCGGCCACGCTGCTGGGCGTGCCGCTCGGGATTGTCGCGGCGCGCCGGCGCCGGCTCGGGCAGGCGGTGTTGGCCGTGGTGAGCGTGTTGCAGACGATTCCCTCGCTGGCCCTGCTGGCCATGCTGATCCCGCTGCTGGGCCAGATCGGCGTCTGGCCGGCCATGGTTGCGCTGTTCCTCTACGCGCTGCTGCCCATTGTCAGAAACACCTGTACTGGATTGCAACAAATCGCGCCGGGCATGCGGGATGCGGCGCGCGCGCTGGGCTTCCGGACCGGGCAGGTGCTGCGCTATGTGGAGTTGCCGCTGGCGATGCCGATCATCCTGGCCGGTGTGAAGACGGCCGCCATCATCAGCGTGGGCACGGCGACCATCGCCGCCTTCGTCGGGGCCGGCGGCTACGGCGAGCGGATCGCCACCGGTCTGGCGCTCAACGATTCCACGCTGCTGCTGGCCGGCGCCGTGCCGGCGGCGGTGCTGGCCCTCGTCATGCAGGGCGGCTTCGGGCTGGTGGAAGCCTACTGGGCCTGGCGTCGCCGCGCCTGAATCGTCGGGCTTCGTCGGCTATCGGCCGGCTTTCGCCAGTGTGCCCAGTGTCTTCACCGCAGCCTCGGCCGTCTCGTTCCAGGCGTGCCCGTAGTTGATCCGGATGCAGTGGCGAAAGCCCTGCCGCGCCGAGAACACCGGCCCCGGCGCAATGCCGATACCCGCCGCCCGGGCCGCCTGATGCAGCGCCAGCGCGTCGAAGCCTTCGCCCAACTCCACCCACAGGAAATAACCGCCGTCCGGCCGCGATACGCGTACATCGTCGGGGAAATACCGGCCAATGGCGTCGATCATTTGCCCCTGCTGCATTTCCAGCACATGGCGCAGCCGGCGCAGATGCTTGTCGTAGCTGCCATGGCGCAGGTATTCGGCCAACGCCAGCTGCGTGGGCACGCCGGCGGAGAGCGTAGTCATCAGCTTCAGATGGCGGATGGCCTCGCCGTAGCGCCCGGGCGCCACCCAGCCGATGCGGAAACCCGGCGCCAGCGTCTTCGAGAACGAACTGCAGTGCATCACGAGCCCTTCGGTGTCGAACGCCTTGGCCGGCAGCGGGCAGCGGTTGCCGAAGTACAGCTCGCCATAGACATCGTCCTCGATCAGCGGCACGCCGTGGCGCGCGAGCAGGGCCACCAGCGCGCGCTTGCGGTCCTCGGCCATGCTGGCGCCCATCGGGTTCTGGAACTGGGTCATGAACCAGCACGCCTTGATGCGATGGCGCCCGAGCGCGGCCTCCAGTGCGTCGAGATCGAGGCCATCCACGGGATCGACCGGAATTTCCACCGCCTTGAGCCGGAGCCGCTCCAGCGCCTGGAGCGCGGCGTAGAACCCCGGCGATTCAATGGCCACCACATCGCCCGGCTCGGTCACGGCCATCAGGCAGAGGTTCAGGGCGTCGAGCGCGCCGTTGGTGACGATGATGTCGTCCACCGGCTGCGGCGCGCCGGTGCCGAGGTAGCGCAGGCCGATCTGCTGCCGCAGCGCGGCATTGCCCGGCGGCAGGTCGTCCACGCTGTTCCACGGATCGAGTTCGCGGCCGGCGCGCGCCAGTGCCTTGCCCAGCCGCTCCCACGGGAACAGCTCGGGCGAGGGAAAGGCGGAGCCGAACTGCACCAGATCGCGCTCGCGCGCGCCGTCGAGCACGGAGAAGACCAGCCGGGAGACATCGACCTCGGTCGACACCTTCTGCGGCGCGTGCGCCCGGGGCGCCGGCAGCACGCGGGTGGCCGCGCCCGCCACGTAGTAGCCGGATCGCTCGCGCGCCCGCACCAGCCCGCGCTCCTCGAGCCGGTAGTAGGCCTGGAAGGCCGTGGACGGGCTCACGCCATACTGGGCCACGGTCTTGCGGATGGAGGGCAGGCGCGTGCCGGGCGGCAGCGTGCCGTTGCGGATGTCGGCGGCCAGTGTCTCGGCCAACGCTTCATAACGTTTCATGCTTTGGGAATCGGCGCAAATCTGATACGGTAAAAAGTCATGCGGCTGATTCTGTTCCGTTTCGGGCTCAGGCCGCAAGATGTCGGGTCCAATCCGTCCCCATGCAGTCCGATTACAGGATGCGCCCCATGCGATGTTTCGGAAGGTGGTTGCCGGCCGCCCTCGCCGCGCTTGCGGCCTTGACCGTGATGAGCGTACTGACCGCGCTGCCCGCGCGGGCAGCGGCGCCGGCGAGCGCGCCGTCCCCGGAGCAGATCGCACGCGGCCGCTACCTGGCCGGCATCGCTAACTGCGCCGCTTGCCATACCAAGGAGGGCGGGGCGCCCATGGCCGGCGGTCTGCCGCTGCGCACCGGCGCCGGCACGGTCTATTCGACCAACATCACGCCGGACTCGGCCACGGGCCTCGGCGAGTATTCGCTCGATGATTTCGACCGCGCCGTTCGCCGCGGCGTGGCGCGCGACGGCAAGCGCCTCTATCCGGCCATGCCGTACACGTCCTATGCCCGCATGACACGCGACGACGTGGCGGCGCTCTACGCCTACCTGCGTGCCGAGGTCAGGCCGGTCAGCCAGTCCAACCCAGACGCCGAGATGCGCTGGCCGTACAACATGCGCTGGCTGCTGGTGCCCTGGAACTGGCTGAATTTGCGCGATGACCCCGTGCGTACCGATGCCTCCAAGGGCGCCGCCTGGAACCGGGGCGCCTACGTGGTGCAGGCCGTGGCGCACTGCGGCGCCTGCCATACGCCGCGCGGGCCGCTGTATGGGGAGAAGGGGCTGGACGAGCGCAGCCGGCATTTCCTGGCTGGCGCGTCCGTCGAAGGATGGTCGGCCACCAACCTGACGGGCGACCAGATCACGGGCATCGGCGCGTGGACGAAGGCGGACGTGGCCGAGTACCTGCGCACCGGCCGCAATGCCCACGCCACCTCGTTCGGGCCGATGTCCACGGTGATCGCCGCGTCCACGCAGCATATGACGCCGGGCGACCTGGACGCCGTGGCCACCTATCTGAAGTCACTGCCCGGCACGCGCGGCGAGACCCAGCCATTCCGCTACGACCCCACCGTGACCACGTTGCTGGAGCAGGGTCGATTCGATGCGGCCGGCGCGCGCCAGTACGCCACGTTCTGCATGCCCTGCCACAACGCCAGCGGACGTGGCTTCGCGCGGGTGTTTCCGCCGCTGGCGGGCAACCCGACCGTGGCCGATCCAGACCCGGCGTCGCTGATCAACCTGCTGCTCGAAGGCGCCGTCACCGCGCGCGTGAGCACCGCGCCCACCGATTACCACATGCCCGGCTATGGCTGGACCATGGAAGACCAGGAGCTGGCCAACCTGCTCACGTTCATCCGCGGCAGCTGGGGCAACCGTGCCGCGCCCGTGACGGAGGCCGCCGTGGCCGCCCGCCGGCGCGAACTCGGCACGCCCACGCCCGAACCCGCACGGCCCCCATCGCGCTGACGCCATGACGATCACTCGCAGAGACTTCCTCAATGGCGCCGCGCTGACCATCGCGGCCGGTATCGCCCCGGCGGGCTTGGTGCGTGCACAGGCCACGGCGGCCGGCTACCCGCCGGCGCTCACCGGGCTGCGCGGCAACCATGCCGGCACGTTTACGCTGGCCCACGGGCTGGCGCGCGAAGGCACCACATACCCGACCGTGCTGGCGCGAGAATCGTATGACCTCGTGGTAGTGGGCGGCGGCATCAGCGGGCTGGCGACGGCCTGGTTCTATCGCCAGAAGTTCGGCGCGGACCGGCGCATCCTGATCCTCGACAATCACGACGACTTCGGCGGCCACGCCAAGCGCAACGAATTCACGGTGCGCGGCAAGACGCTGGTGAGCTATGGCGGCAGCGCCGAGATGCCGCCATCCGCCACCGACAGCGCGGCCATGCGCACGATGCTGGCCGGGGTGGGCATCGACATCCGCACCGCGCCGGCACCCGGCCCGGGCGACGCTTATCAGCGCCGGGGGATGGGCCGCGCGGTGTTCTTCGACGCCGAGCACTTCGGCCGCGACCAGTGGCTCGCGGGCGATCCGTTCGCAGACGGGATCGATGCCCGGAACGCCGCCAGCCAGCCGCCCGCCGACGGCATCGCCCATTTTCTCGATGCCGCGCCACTGCCCCCGGCAGACCGGCAGGCGCTGCTGCGGCTGGCGCAGGGCGGGGTGGATTACCTCGCCGAGATGAGTGGGACCGATCGCACGGCCTACCTCCAGCGGACGCGCTATGCGATCTTCTTGCGCGAGAAAGCGGGGCTTGGCCTGCCGGCCGTGCGTTTCCTGCGCAGCCGCAGCCACGATGCCTATGCGCTCGACGCGGACGGCATCTCGGTGGCGCAGGCTATCGCCATCGGTCTGCCGGCGGGGGCGGGCATGCCCAAGCCGGTGCTCGATCCGCGCCTCGGCAAGTCGCCGGCCTCGCGGCTCTGGTTTGCCGATGGCAACGCCACGCTGGCCCGGGCGCTGATCCAGGCGCTGGTGCCGGGCGTGTCCATGGCGCCGCGCGGTGGCGCCGGGCTGGCCGATGCCCGCTTCGACTACGCCCGGCTGGACCGCGACGGCAGCCCGGTGCGCGTGCGCCTGAACAGTACGGCGGTGGCCATCGAACCCGATGTGCGCATCACGCGCGTGACCTATGGCTGGCAAGGCAACCTGCAACGCGTGGAGGCGCAGCACGTGGTGGTGGCCGGCTACAACATGATGGTGCCGTTCATCCTGCCGACGCTGCCGGCGCCGGCCAAGGCCACGCTGCGCGCGTGCGTGAAGGCGCCGCTGGTGTATACGAAGGTGGCGCTGGACGACTGGCGCGCCTTCGAGACCCTCAAGGCGTGGCGCATCCACGCGCCGACCATGGCGTATTCGGACCTGTGGCTGGAGGCGCCGGCTGGTGCTGCAGCCGATCCGGCCAATCCGGCGGTGCTTCACATGCTCTACGTGCCCACGGTGCCGGACAGCGGCATGAGCGCGCGCGAGCGCTTCCGCGCCGGTCGCGCCTTCCTGCTGGGCACGCCCTTCGACGCCCTCGAGCGCGAAATCCGCGCCCAACTGGACCGCATGCTGGCCCCGGGCGGCTTCGCTTCATCGAAACAGATACGTGGGATTACGCTGAACCGCTGGGCGCATGGCTACAGCTATATGCCGGGCGGGCTGGCGCCCGACGACGCCTCGCTGCAGGCCGCGCTGGAACAGGCGGGGCGAGGGGTCGGCAATGTGCGGATTGCCGGCGCGGACAGCGCCGGCAGTGCATCGGTGACGGGCGCGGTGGATACCGCGTGGCGCGCCGTGGACAGCCTGTCTCGCCCCGCCGCCTAGCGGGGCAGGAGCGGGAGGCGGGCGGCTCCGGTCAGTTGCCGGTGACGAACTTCTGGAGCAGCCGGCGGAATTCCTCGAATTCCTCCTCGCTGAAGCCCTTCAGGTGATGGTTCAGCACCTCGGGCGCGATGTCGGGAATCTGCGTGGCGACGGCCTTGCCTTTCTCGGTCAGGATCAGATTGACCACGCGCCGGTCGTCGATGCTCCGGCTGCGCTCCAGCAGCCGCTTTTCCTCCAGTTTGTCGAGCATGCGCGTCATCAGGCCGCTGTCGATGCCGAGCAGCTTGCTGATCTCGAACGGCGTGGTCGCCATGCCGCGGTTCAGCGACAGCAGGATGCCCATCTGCTGGCCATTGATGTCCAGCGGACGCAGGGCCGAATCCATCTCCAGCAGCAGGCTGTTGCGCGCCTTGTTGAGATGGAAGCCGATACTCTGTGTGAGCTGGAAGTTGTCTTTGGTGTAGTGGTTCACTGCGCTTACCCCCTCTTGCATCCAATCGATCAAGCCGCGCGACGGCTCGCCAGCGCGTGAGCGCGGCTGATACGGCCGTCTGTTCTTTGCCTTCGGTGGCGTGCGCGCATACGCGGTGTGCGCCGGGACATGTGCCCCATGCCATGTCCGCAGCTAGTCTGGCAAATCTTGTAAAAAATGTGAATTCAATTTTATTGTGATTTGATGTAAATGCCGCTGGTATCTAAATTGCCGCCCAAGAATAATCCCCTAGATAATCACCCATCCGGGTGGCACGATTTCCATCGAGATAATGATGGATGACCCAAGCGGGTAAGTTGCAAGGTACGGCATCGACACTGGCGCAGGGTGCCTGGAAAAGAAAAACTAAACACGGGCGCAAGAACGTTCATATCGGCAATCCGGTCATGGAGGCGCAGGCTACGTTACATTCGCCGCAGGGCGTCGCCCCATTTAGCACGCCAGCTCATCGATGAGAGCCACCATGCATCCTTTCGCCCGGGCCTCGATGGCGGGCCTGATTGCGGCCGCCGCATCGGTCGGCCATGCCCAACCGGTGCCGGACGCGCTGGTCCCTTCGCAGGCACAGCCACCAGCCGCCCCGCCAGGCAAGTCGGAAAAACCGCCGCTGTCGTTCTTCGACCCCGAGGACGGCATGCTCGACATGAGCGATTTCCTGCTCCACCACAAGGGCGCGCTGCCCGTGCCGACCATCATCACGGAGCCGGCCGTCGGCTATGGCTTCGGGCTCGGGCTGCTGTTCTTTTCGCAATCGCTGGCCGACCGGGCCGCCGAGGCCCACGCCAGCGGCGAGGGCCCTGCGCCACCCAATATCACCGGCATCGGCGGCGCCTATACCGAAAATGGCACCTGGGCGGCCGGGCTCGCGCATTTCCATACCTGGCAGGGCGACCGCATCCGCTACCTCGGCGCGATCGCCAAGGTGAGCGCGAATCTGGAGTATTTCGGCTTGTCGAACCAGCCGCGTCACTATTCGCTGGACGGGGTTTTTCTGGTGCAGCAAGTGCTATTCCGCGTGGCCGATTCGCACTGGTATGTCGGACCGCGTTATACCTATTTCGATTCCACGGCCACGTTCAAATTCGGCGGCAACGCCCCGGAAGTGGGGGGAGTGACCAGCGAACAGCGCATCGGAAAGGGTGCACTCGTGGTCGATTATGACTCCCGCGACAATATTTTCTTCCCGGGCAAGGGGATTTATGCCGAATTCGAGGCCCAGTTCGCGCGCGGGGCGCTCGGCAGTTCGCAGGACTTCAATATGTATAACGCGCGGGGTTTCACCTGGCTGCCCATCGCCCGCACGCTGATCCTGGGGCTGCGCGCCGACACCAAGTTCTCGACGGGTGATGTGCCGTTTTATGCACAGCCCTATGTCGATCTGCGCGGCGTACAGGTAGGCCGCTACCAGGACCGCAACGCCGTGGTTTCCGAGGTGGAGTTGCGTTGGGACGTCACGCCGCGCTGGTCGGTGCTCGCCTTCAGCGGGGTGGGCAAGGCCTACGGACGCTGGAACGACTTCTCAGACGCCAGCACCGTGGTCAGCGTGGGCACCGGCTTCCGCTATGTCATCGCACGGAAGCTGGGGATTTCGATGGGGATCGACATCGCCCACAGCCGGGACCAGAACGCCTTCTATATCCAGATGGGCAGCGCGTGGCGCTGAGTGGCTGACCACGCACCGCCCATCCGCCCTGATCCTTACACGGCCGGGAAGTCCAGTGTGGTGTCGTTCAGGCGATTGATCATATTGGTGAAGAGGATGGCGCCGACCGCGTGCACCGCCTCCACGATCTGCGTGTCGTTGAAGCCGGCGGCGCGCACTGCCTCCACGCTCGCGGCCGGCAACGTGCCGCGCGTGCCCACCAGTTCGAGGACGAAGCGCACCAGCGCGTCGGTCCGGGCGTCCTGCGGATAGCTGCCCTGGCGCAATTGGCGGGTTTCCTCAGCGGTATAGCCAGCCAGCTTGGCGATCATCGTGTGGGCGGCCACGCAGTAGTCACAACCGCTGTGCTCGCTCACGGACAGGTTGATCGCTTCCCGTTCACGCGCAGAGAGTGAACTTCCCTTGACGACTTCGCCGGCCTGCAGCGTCTGCGCCAGCACGGCCGGCGCGTTGCTGCCGATGGTGGCGTACATATTCGGCACCTTGCCGAGGCCCTTGCGGATGGCGCCGAACAGTTCGGCGGTCTGGCCGGTGGCTTGCTGGACGGGGGCGGTATGGAGACGGGTGGTCATGATTGCAACTCCTTGCTGATGCGATGGGTGAGAGTTCTGGGTTCCTTGCTGCGGAGACACCGTGCTGCGTGGCGCTTCCTTGGACTCCATAGTAGGGGCGTCGACGATCCGAATGGACTAGAATTCACTCAACTATTTGCTCAATCGTCTCAATGGATAGTCTCAGCGAACTCGTACGCCTGCTCGCGCCATCGGGCACCGTGGACCTGCATTGCCGCGTGGCGGGGGTCTGGTCGACCTTCAACGCCCAGGCCGCGCCGGGGCACGTGCCGTATCACGTGATCCTCGAAGGTGAGATCGAGATTGCCGTGGGCGATGGCCGCCTGCGCGCCACCGCCGGCGACGTGCTGCTGTTCCCGCATGGCGCCGCCCACACGCTGATCGGCCTGCAGGCCGGCTCGCGCGCCGTGGCGGCGTCGCGCCATTTCAACGGGGTGGTCACCGAAGTCACCGTGCCCGGCGCCGCCGCGCCGCTGGACATCCTGTGCGGCACCTTCGTGCTGGGCAGTTCGGCCGATGTGCTGCTGCGCACGCTGCCGGAGGTGCTGTGCATCGGCACCGACGATCCCAACCTCAACGGGAATGCGAGCTGGCTGCGCGGGCTGATCGGCATGATGCATGCCGAGGCGGACCGGCCACGGCCGGGTGGGGCCGCGATTGTGGCGGACCTGTCCACGGCGCTGTTCACGGTGCTGCTGCGGGCCTTGATCGATCGGGGCGGGGTGTCGCGCGGGCTGATCGCGCTGATGGCGGACGCCCGCATGGCGCGCGTGGTGGAGGCGGTGGTGCGGGCGCCCGAACAGCCGTGGACCGTCGATAGCCTGGCCGCGCTGTGCAACGTCTCGCGCGCGACCCTGGCGCGGCGCTTCAGCCAACTCGGCGGCATGACCCCGCTGGAACTGGTGACCACGCTGCGCATGGATCGCGCCGCCCGGCTGCTGCGGCAGGACGGGCTCTCCGCCGCCGCCGTGGGCGAGCAGTGCGGCTACGCCTCGCAGGCCGCGTTCGGCCGCGTGTTCGCCCAGCATTTCGGCATCGCCCCGGGCGCGTACCGGCGCCAGCATCGTGCGCGCCGGGCCGCCGACGATTGATCGATGTGAGCCACGATCGACATTTTTGCTGTGGGAGGTGACCCGTCACGAACATGCAGCACGCGCCCGCTGGCGGGCAGGGCCCCGCGTTGACTAGACTCGACGGAACGACAGGAGTCTCCAGGAGGGCTGCGCCATGGCCGCACGTTCCATCGCCTCGCTATCCATCAGCTTTGGGCTGGTGTCGATTCCCGTGAAAGTGTTCTCGGCCACCGAGAGCAAGTCCGGCATCAGCTTCAACCTGCTGCACAAGGGCTGCGGCTCGCGCCTGCGCCAGCAGTACATCTGCCTGAAGGAAGACGTGGTGGTGGAGCGCGCCGAGATGGTCAAGGGTTACGAGTTCGAGAAAGACCGCTACGTCACGTTCACGCCCGAGGAGCTTTCCGCGCTGGAAGAGGCCGCGCAGCAGACCATCGACATCGTCTCGTTCATGCCCGCCGGCGCCATCGACCCGATCTACTACGACAAGCCCTACTACCTGGGCCCGGACAAGCGCGGCGCCAAGCCGTACAACCTGCTGGCCGAGGCCATGCGCAAGACCAAGACCTGCGCGCTGGCCAAGTGGTCGTGGAAGGGCAAGCAGTACATGGTGCAGATCCGCGTCGGCGACGATGGCCTGATCCTCCAGCAACTGCTTTATGCCGACGAAGTACGCGACATGGCCGACCTGCACGTCGAGGAGACCGACGTGCAGCCCGCCGAACTGGCGCTGGCGCAGCAGTTGATCGAGCAAAACTCGGTGAAGGGCTATGACGCCTCGGCCTATACCGACGAGGAGAAGCAACGCATCCTCGAGCAGATCGACAAGAAGATCTCCGGCAAGAAGATCACCGTGGCGGCCGAGGCCCCGGCGCCGTCCGGCGGCGAGGTCATCGACCTGATGGAGGCCCTGCGCAAGAGCATCGGCGCGAACAAGCGCCAGCCGGCGGCGGCCAAGAGTGCGGGGAAGGTTGCCGCCCCCGCTGCCGAAACCGCGCCACGCAAGACCGCCCGCCGTGCCGCTGCGGCGCCGGCCAAGACCGCAGCCGAGCCAAAACGCGCTCGCAAGCAGGGCTAGCGCGATGACGGATGCGTATTGATGGATGACTACTCCATGCGCGATGTCCAGGGCGTTCTGGGCATTTCGCGCACCGTGGTGACGGCGCTGATCGCCGCCGGCGTGATCGCCCCCCGGCGCGGCGCACGCCAGGCCTATCGGTTCACGTTCCAGGACGTGGTGCTGCTGCGCACAGCCCAGTCACTGCGCGATTCGCGCATTCCCACGCGCCACATCACGCGCTCCCTGAAACGGCTGCAAGGGCTGGGCGAGGGGCGGCCGCCTACCGGCCTGCGCCTGTCCGCCGTGGGCGGCGACGTGACCGTGCAAGACCGCCAGGGCCGCTGGCACGTGGACACCGGCCAGTTCGTGCTCGACCTGGACGCGGCCGGCAGACCGCCGCAGCCATCGGGCAATATCGTCGATCTGCGACACGCGCGCGCGCCGGCAGCGCCAGCGCCCTCGGTCGGCGACACCGATCCCACCGGCTGGTTCGAACGCGCCGTGGCCAGCGAGCAGCATGACGACGTCCCCGGCGCCGAAGCGGCCTATCGTCAGGCCGTGGCGGCGGCGCCGGACTACCTCGACGCCTGGCTGAACCTGGGCTGCCTGCTGAGCGAGCAGGGCCGCCATGCCGATGCCGTGGCCAGCTACCGGGCCGCGCTCGCGGCATTGCCCGCGCAGCCGTTGCTGCACTTCAACCTCGGCGTGGCGCTGGAAGACGCCGGCGCGCCGCGCGAGGCGCTGGAGAGCTACCACGCGTGCATCGAACTGGCCCCTGATTTCGCCGATGCGCATTACAACGCCGCGCGGCTGCACGAGGCCATCGGCGACCCGCGTCGCGCCATCCGGCATTACAACCAGTACCGCAGGCTCGAGCCAGTGGACTAAACGCCACAGCGACGCGCATGTAGGCGCTTGTCGGACAGCATTGAAACGGCAGGCCGGCCCACAATCAGCGGACAGTCCAGGTTGGCGGAGGGGAAGTCTTGGGCATGGCATGGCGCGACCGCTTCGAGGGATGGTCTTTCTCGCCCGTCACGTGGCTGGTGTCGTTGGTGGTGTGCGCCGTGACCACGGCGAGTGCGCTGTGGGTGGGGCAGCAGTATGCCCAGCAACTGGTGGATCGCCGCGAATCGATGGTCGCCCGGGATGTGGTGGCCGCCATCGAGCGCATCATCGCCACTGTGGAGCGCGAGGGCACTCTGCACGTGGCGCCGCTGGCCGGCCTGCCGTGCGCGGCCATCGGCCGCCCGCTGCGCGAGCGCGAAAGCTACATCCCCTATGCGCGCGCGGCGGCCGTGGTGGCCAATGACGTGATCTATTGCTCGTCGGCGCGCGGCGAGATCAAGGTGCCGCTGAGCTGGTATTTCGGCGATAACAAGGCCGCCGCGCGACAGCAGCGCATCGTGCTGGTCGGCCGCACGCCGTTCCGCGAACAGGCGCCCGCGCTGGTGCTGTACCTGCCCAGCGCCACCGAGCCCTCGCAGGGCGCGATTTTCCTGATCGACGGCACCTACCTCGTGGACACCCTGGCGCACGGCAAGGAATTCGGCGCCGGCACCATCGCCCTGAGCGTCGGCGAGGCCACGATGGACCAGGACGGCACCTACCGCGACGCGCCCACCGCCATCCCACGCAACACGCTAGCCCGCTCCACCGCCTATCCCCTCACCGTGGCGGTGGCGGCATCCCCGGCGTTCTCCTCCGAGCTGTTGCACCGCTACGCCCTGTTCATCGGCGCCATCGGGCTGCTGCTCGGGCTGCTGGCCGTGGCCGGCTTCCTGGCCGTGGCCGCGCCCAAGCGGCTGCTGCTCCAGGCCGTGCGGCAGGGCCTCCGGCGCGGCGAGTTCCATCTGGCCTACCAGCCGATCGTGGCGGTGCGCACGCGCGAGACCATCGGCGTGGAAGCCTTCCTGCGCTGGCGCCATCCGCGCTGGGGCATGATCCCGCCCTCGTCGTTCATCGAAACGGTGGAATCGACGGCGGTGATCGACGACATCACGCGCTTCGTCCTGCATCAGGCTGTGGACGACATGAACCGCTACCGCCCGACGCGCGCGCTCCATGTGGCCGTGAACGTGGCGCCGCTGAACCTGCGGCGCAAGGGCTTCGCGGCGGAACTGGCGGCATTGCAGGCATCGATGCCGGACGGCTCCGGGCTGGTGATGGAAATCACCGAGCGCCACCTGCTGGCCGACCACGGCGCGGCCATGGAGGCGTTCGACCGCCTGCACCACGCCGGCATCCGCCTGGCCGTGGACGACTTCGGCACGCGCAACAACAACCTCGACATGATCCGCAACTTCCCGTTCGACTACCTGAAGATCGATCGGCAATTCACCCAGGACGTCTCCCCGGACGGCCGCGCCCTGCTGCGCAGCATCGTGGCAATGGCCCACCACTTCCGGCTGGTGGTCATCGCGGAAGGCATCGAATCAGAAGCACAGCACGCCTTGCTGGCCGAAGTCGGCGTCGACTGCGCCCAAGGCTACCTGTACCGCCGCCCGGCCAGCGCCCGGGAGATCCTGGGAGATGGGGAGGTGCAGGAGTCGAAGGCGATGGTGGCGGCTTAGGTGGTGGCGCAGGGGGGCCATCACATTTACTTCAAAGGCAGGTCGACCGTGGCCCGCTGAAGCTGGTCGGCGCGCCAGTGGTTAAGCTCGGCCTCACAGGCCAACCGCCAGATTTCCAACGCGTTGCCAATCGCGCCGCCGCCCAGCGCTGCGGCAAGCGAGCACTGATCCTTGCGATAGGTGGCAAAGGCTTTCGTGCTGGCAGCCAATCGCACTTTTGCGAAATTGACGTATTTGGGGTCTTCATCCCATCCGGCAAGTCGGCCACTGGCCTCCGCCTCGGCAGCCTTCAATGCCTTGCGGCTCTCGTCCACCTTCGCCACAAGGCATTCGCGCATGCCAGCCTGCGAATACGCTCCGCACGCTTCGCGCAAGGTCCGCTCGTTGACCGTGGCAGCGGGCGCCGCGTAAACCGGCATTGAACCAAGTGCCAGCCATAGGGCGACGAATCTTATTGCGCGCATGATGTCGGAGTGCCTCTCAAAAGCGATGTCATATCAAGCCGGCCATCCTATTCAATTGCGCGATAGCGGCCAATGACACCCGACAAACCTCACCCCTCCGCCCCAATCATCCAGCACGCCACATCCAGCCTGACTGTCTCGCCGTGCACGTACGGGTCGAACGCCGGGCGTACTACGTCGATGATGGCTTTCTGCCGGGTTTCGTCGAGGTTGGGGAGGATGCGGCCCAGGGGGCCGAGGCGGGTGATGTAGGTGAGCAGGTCTTTTTCGGCGAAGGTGCAGGTGACGTCGATGGGCTGGAGGTCGATGTCGTGCCAGCCGCTGTCTTTTAGGATTTGTTCGACGCGGGCGGCGTTGGCGAAGGCGAACTGGCCGGGGGCGTTGGGTTGGCGCGGGGGCAGTTCGGGCAGCAGCGGGGCGGCGGCCTGTTCGGCGGTGGTCATGAAGGGGTTTTCGCCGGCGCTGCGCCAGGCGATGACGCGCAGCGCGCCGTTGGGGCGGAGGGTCTGGCGCAGGTTGGCGAAGGCGTGCACCGGGTCGTCGAAGAACATCACGCCGAAGCGCGACACGATCAGGTCGAAGCTGGCCGGGGCGAAGGCGTGCGTCTGGGCATCGGCGAGGATGAACTTCGCCGGCACCTGCTCGCGGGCGGCGCGGGCCTGGGCGGCGGTGATCATCGGGGCGGAGATATCGATCCCGGTCGCATGGCCGGCCGCCCGGACCACGGCCACGGTAGTGCCGCCGGTGCCGCATCCCACGTCCAGGACGGCGTGCGCCTGATGCTCGGCGGTGGTCCGGGCCAGCAGGTCTTCGAACGGCTGGAACAGCTGGTCGAGGATCGCCTGGGCATCGACCCAGGCATTGCCGGCCGTGCCATTCCATAGCGCGGTCTGGGAGTCATCGGTCGGGCGGGTGGCATCCATGCGGGTCTCCGGGTGGTCTGGCGTTGTCTGCACGCGTCGAAGCCAGCAATATGCCAGTTGCGCCGCGCCCCGCCGGATGCCCTCACAATCGAAATGGCCGGAATTCTTGACTTATCGTTCCAGAACGCCTAGATTTCACCCATGGCCAGACCACGAGAATTCAACAAGGACGAAGTCCTCGACGCGGCGATCGGCGTGTTCGGGGAGCATGGCTTCGCGGGTACGTCCACCGAGATGCTGACCGCCGCCATGAAAATCGGGCGGCAGAGCCTCTACGCCACGTTCAACGATAAATGGCAACTCTATTGTGCCGCGGTGGAGCGCTATGCCGGGGCGGAAACGCAGGCCCACATTGCCACGCTATACAGCAATGCCAAGGCTTTCGAGGGCATCCAGCGGATGGTCGAACGGGTGGTAATCCACGCCGGCGAGCCGTGTCTGGGCGTCAGTTCGATCAGCGAGTTTGGTACCGAGCGCGCGGACCTGACCCAGATTCGTCATGATGCGGCGAACGTCCTGGCCAAGGCCTTTACCGCCAGAATCAAGGAAGCACAGGTTGACGGCGATATTGCAGCGGATCTCGATCCGCATCACATCGCCGGATTCCTGCAGGCGAATTTCGCTGCCATTCGGCTCGCTGCCCGTGCTGGAGCCGGCGAGGCGGAATTGCGCACCTTTGGAAAGCTCACGCTGAAAGCGCTGCGGTGAGCTGTTTTTTTTCTCTATTTTGGAACGAACGTTCAAGAAAGGATGACAAATGAAAGTCGTAATGCTGAATAGCCCGGACGTGATCGATGTGGTCGAGTCGCCCATCCCCGTGCCTGGAAAAGGGGAGGTACTGGTCGAGGTTGCCGCTTCGGGCGTGAATTTCATGGACATTGGCGTCCGGCGGGGGGAGTTCTGGACGGAAATGCCTTACCCGAAGGCGCTGGGCGTCGAAGGTGCCGGACGGGTGGTGGCCACCGGTGAAGGCGTCGACGACATCCAGCTCGGTCAGCGCGTGGCCTGGGCTTACGCGCCCGGCAGCTATGCCGAGATGGCCGTGGTCCCGGCAACCTCCCTGGTGCCCGTGCCCGATGGCATCGACGATCGGACTGCTGCCGCCATCATGATGGCGGGGCTGACCGCCAGCCACTTCGCGACCGAGTTCTATCCGGTGCAACCTGGCGACGTCGCGCTCGTACACGCGGCGGCCGGTGGCGTTGGGCTGCTGCTGACGCAGATCATCAAGCTCCGGGGCGGCCGGGTGATTGGCCGCGTATCGTCGGAAAGCAAGGCGGTGATCGCGCGGAATGCCGGGGCGGACCATGTCATCGTGGACAAGGCTGGCCAATTTGCCGAAGAGGCCGTGCGCCTGTCCGGCGGCGAGGGCGTGCACGTCGTCTATGACGGCTCCGGGCCCGCGACCTTTCAAGGGTCGATGGATTCGCTTCGGGTTGCAGGGACGTTCTGCTGGTTCGGGCCGGTCCTGGGTGGCCCCGGTCTCATCGACATCATGAGCCTCCCGAAGAGCATCAAGCTTGGCTACGCGGTCTTCGCCCATCATGTGCGTACGCCGGAACGCCTGCGGGCGCACGCGGCGCAGCTCTTCCGGTGGGTCCTCGACGGCAAGCTGCGCACGACCATCGGCGGCGTCTATCCGCTGGCGGCCGCCGCGCAAGCCCATGCCGACATGGAAGGGCGGGCGACCACCGGCAAGCTTCTCCTGGTGCCGTGAACGTGCCTATTGCATCGCGCTCCAGAGGGCAGGCAGGCGCGGCAGCGTGATGGTGGCGCGCGTGCCGCCTTCCGGGCGCGGGGTCAGGTCCAGTTGACCTTGATGCGCGTCCACGATGGCCTTGCAAATGGTCAGGCCCATGCCCATGCCGTTCGGCTTTGTGGTGAACAGCGGCTCGAAGATGCGGTCCGCCAGTTGCGGATGGAAACCTTCGCCGCCGTCGTCGATGTCAATGCGCAGCACGTCTTGCGAGGGGCTGCATGCCAGCACCAGCAGTCTTTCGCCAGCCGGCTGCCCATGCATGGATTCCGCGCCGTTGATCAGCAGGCTGATGATGGCCTGTTGCAATTGCACACGTTCGCCGCGCACCTGCGTCGAAGGCGGGAATGCATAGAGGCGCAAATGTACGTTCATGGCATCGAGCGTGCAGGCGACGATCTCTGCCGCCTCTCGAACGGCCTCGCCGAGGTCGAAGGCGGTGAAGGTCGGCTCGACCTGGCGCGCCTGGGCGCGCAGGCCGCTGATGATGGTGCGGGCGCGCATGGCGCAGGCGGAGATGTGCGCGAGCATCTCCCGGGCGGCATCGATGTTCGGGGTGCTGCGATCGAGCCATCTCAGGCCGGCCCGGGCAGAGGAGTCGAGGGCCGAGACGGGCTGCGCAACTTCGTGCACGATCGACGCCACCATTTCCCCGAGCGCCCTGAGCTGGCTGGCACGTGCCAGTTCCGAGAGCGTATCGCGCATTTTTTCCTCGGTACTGCTCAGCCGCGCGCCCTGCACCGAAAGCGCGTCATGAAGGCGCGCGTTTTCCAGGGCGAAGCTGGCCTGCAAGGCAATGATCTCGACCACGGCGATCTTTGCCGGGGTAAAGGCACCTGCCGCGTGCCGGTGTTCCAGATACAAGGCGCCGACCGCCGCGCCATCGCACCGCATCGGCACGCAGACTACGGAGCGGGGCGCGCAACGTCGGACATAGTCGTCGACCCCCCAATGATGCGCGGCGCAGGCATCGTGGAGCGCCAGTCCGCTCTGCATGCGGATGGCTGTCGACAGGATGGACAGCGGCAGGTCGGCCATGGGCAGGGGCTCGGTACAAAAGGCCTGGGCGTCCGATGCCGTGGCGCTGGCTACGGTCTCCCAGCTGTCTGCGTGCACGACCGCGATAAAGCCCCACGTGGCCTCCGTGCTTTGCATGGCGGCATGGAGCAGGGTGCCCAGGCGCCTGGCCGGCATGACCTCCGTGGCCAGGGTCCGAGAGGCCCGCCGTAGCGTGTGCACGTCAAGGTCGGGTAGCCATGACGATGGGGGCCCATCGATTGCTGGCGCGGTTTCGGCGGCGCTCCTCTCGGAGGCCGGTTTCCAGGCCGGCGCGGTGCGCCGGGAATTGTCGAGTTCGTTGTTCATTCTTCTTGCCTCTCGCCACCTGTCGTGGACCCCGTTCAACCTGGATCCATTCACTTCATGTAGTGAACGCTCCATTAACCAACGTTAGCACATCGGCGTTGACAATGACAGATGGAAATCTGATGAGGTGTGGATTTCGGCTCGCAGAACCGAGGTGACTAATGATTCTAAACCTTTGAACTACAACGATATTTTGTCGCTACCTTGCAACTGCTTTTAGGGCCATGTATGATCATTCACTCATGTAGCACTCACTGTATGAAAATTGCAGTACGAGTTCTGGTCGGAGAATGTTGGTGCGGCGGATCGGCATGCCGCCACCATAGGAGTGATATGACCCCAGCAGGAAAAAAGGCTGTGCGCGGAACCGGCATCCGGGAAGCGACGGCGCAAGCCACCCGCGACAAGATTCTTCGCGCGGCGACCAAGGTCTTCGCTCGATACGGCTACGAAGGCGGCAGCGTGGAAAAGATCTCCAGCCTGGCGAAGTCTTATGACCGGATGATCTATTACTACTACGGGAGCAAGGAGGGGCTGTTCGTCGCGGTGCTGGAAGACATCTACCGGCGAATGGACGAGGCCGAAGCCAAGGTGGCGCCGGATCCGGCGAGGCCGGTGGAGGCGCTCGAGATCCTGATCCGGTTCAAGCTGGACTACTACCGGCGCAATCCCGAGTTCGTCAATCTGCTCAACACGGAGAACCAGCACAAGGGCCGGCATGTGTCCAAGCTGGAGCGCCGGGGCGAATATTCGGCGCATGCGGTGCAGATCGTGGCCCGGATACTGGCGAGTGGCGCCGAACGGGGTCTGTTCCGCCCGGACCTGAATGCGCGCGATGTGTTCCTCCTGATCGCATCGGCGGCCTATTTTTATACGTCGAACCGCTACACCTTGTCGGTGTTCCTTGGCGAGGAACTCGATACCCCGGAAGCGGTGCGCCATTGGGAAGAATTTGTGATAGATAGTGTGTTGCGCGCCGTCCGCGCGGATGCCCCCGCCCCGGCAATGCCGCCTTCCGCCCCATAGCCATGAACTATTTCCGTGCCCACACCGTCGAGGAAGCGCTCGCAACGCTTGCGGATGATCCGCGGCGGCGTGTGGTCTGCGGCGGAACCGATGCCTTCGCCGATCTGGCGCTCGTGCCGGCCCGGTCGGAATGGGTGGACATCAGCCGCATCGACGCCTTGCGCCGCATCGAGCGGTGCGATGGCTGGGTGCGGATCGGCGCCGCCAGCGCCTGGGAATCCGTCGCACTGACCACGTGGCTGCCGGTGGCGCTCCGGGACGCGGCGGCGGCCGTTGGCTCGCTGCAGATTCGCGTCCAGGGCACCGTCGGCGGCAACCTGTGCCACGCGTCGCCGATTGCGGATGGCGTGCCGCCCTTGCTGTCGCTCGATGCGCAGGTCGAACTGGCGAGTGTCCGGGGCGTGCGGCGGCTGCCGCTGCACGAATTTCTCCTGGGCGCCCGTCAGGTCGCCCTGAAGGCCGATGAACTGCTCGTCGCCATCCTGTTTCCGCTGCCGGCCGACGCGGACCGCACGGCGTTCGTCAAGTGCACGAATCGTGACGGCTCGGCCCTCGCCGTGGTGTCAGCCGCCGTGCGGCTGCGCATGTCCGCAGTGAACACAGTGGAGGACGCCGGCGTTGCTGTCGGCGGCGCCTCGGCGGTCGCGGTGCGGATGCCGGCACTGGAGGCGTCATTGCTGGCGCAGCGGCCGGAAGCACTGCGCGAGATCATCGACGGCGCCTCGCTTGCAGTCCTGTCTCCGATAGAAGACTGCCGCGCGACCGCCGCCCATCGCACCCATCTCGCACGGCTCGCCATCATGCGCGCCATGACCCATTGCATCGAGGAGGCCGCTCATGGCGTATCTGCTGGATGACATTTCCCTTTCCGTTCCCAACGCAGGCGCTGCCGGCGAAGCACCGACGCCGCCCGGTGAAGAGGGATTCGAACTGAACGGCAAGCGCCTGCCGCTGCCAGCGGACCAGTCCCAGCGCCTTCTCGACTACCTGCGCGCCGGGCTGCGGCAATTCGGCACGAAGGACGGCTGTCGCCAGGGTGACTGCGGAAGCTGCACGGTCCTCGTGGATGGCGAGCCGCGCTATGCCTGCCTGACGCCCGTGGGGCAGGTGGCGGGTCGCCGCGTCGTGACCGTCGAGGGACTGGCCGAAGGCACGCAGTGTGGCGCGCGGCTCCAGCAGGCGTTTCTCGCGCATCAGGCGGTGCAATGCGGCTTCTGCACGCCGGGCATGCTGATGGCGTCTGCGACGGCGATCGACGCCGGCCGCGTGACCGATCGCGCAACGGCCCGTGCCGCCATCGAGGGCGTGCTGTGCCGGTGCACCGGCTACCAGAAGATCGTGGACGCCGTGACCGAAGTCGGTTGCGGCAGCGGGGTGCGGCGTTGCACCCCCCCGCCATCCGAAGGCCCCGCCGTGGGCGTGCCCCTGACTCGGCTGGATGGGCCGGAGAAGGTCGATGGGAGCCAGCGCTTCGGCGGCGACGCTTACCCGGCCAACAGTCTGGTCGTGCGCGCGGTCCGCAGCCCCCATCACCGCGCGCGCTTCGCGTTCGGCGACCTGAAGGCGTTCGTCGATGCGCATCCCGGCGTGCATCGCATCCTGACCCATGCCGATGTCCCCGGGATCAATCTCCATGGTGTGGCCACCCCGTACGCCGATCAGCCCGTCCTGCCGGAAGCGGAGACGCGGCACTATCTCGAAGCGGTAGCGCTGGTCGTCGGCGAGCGCGAGGCGATCGAGGCCCTGTCCCTGGCGCGCTTTCCCGTGGCGTGGGAGCCCCTCGCGCCGGTTCTGACCCTCGCAGAAGCCGTAAGCGAAGGCAGCCCGCAGCTCCATGCCAACCGTCCGGGCAATGTGCTGATCGAAGGGCACGTACGCCGCGGCGACACCGGGCGCGCGATTCAGGACGCCCGTCACGTGGTGAGCGCCACGTTCAACTCGAGTTTCGTCGAGCACGCCTACCTTGAGCCGGAGGCGGGCTGGGCGCGGCGCGTCGGCGACATGATCGAGATTCACTCGTCCACCCAGGCGCCGCACCCGCATCGCGGCGATCTGGCCCGTATCCTTGGCGTGCCGCCCGAGCGCGTGCGCGTGGTGGCCACGGCCGTCGGCGGAGGCTTCGGCGGCAAGCTGGACATGACGGTCCAGCCGCTGCTCGCCATCGCGGCGTGGCACCTCGACAGGCCCGTGGCCATGGTGTTCTCGCGCGAAGAATCGATGGGCACCTCGACCAAGCGCCACCCGGGCCGCATGACGTCTACCATGGCCGCCGATGCCGATGGCCGGTTGTGCGCGGTGGAGTTCGAGGGCGATTTCAATACCGGTGCCTTTGCCTCCTGGGGCACCGCTGTGGCCAATCGGGTGCCGGTGCACGCTGGCGGCCCGTACGTCCTGCCGCACTACCGTGCGCACACGCGTGCCATCCATACCCACATCACCCCCGCCGGGGCGTTCCGTGGCTTCGGCGTGCCGCAGACGATGATGTCGCAGGAGCAACTGATCGACGAACTTGCGCTCGCGGCGGGCATCGATCCGCTGGAGTTTCGGGCGAAGAACGCCCTGCGGCCCGGCGACTCGTTGCCGACCGGGCAGGTGCTCGACCACAGCGTGGGGCTGGTCGAATGCCTCGACGCGCTGCGTCCGGCATGGCAGGCGGCACGGAGCCGCATCGCCAGCCTGAATGCAGCCTCGCCCAGCCATATTCGCCATGGCGTCGGCATCGCCGCGTTCTTCTATGGCTGCGGCAACACGGCGTTGCCGAATCCTTCCACGGTGCGCTTCGGTGTCCGGCCGGACGGCACGGTGGTCCTGCATCAGGGCGCGGTGGACGCGGGGCAGGGCGCGAACACGGTCATTCCCCAGATCGCCGCCGACGCGCTCGGTGTTCCGGTCGACCAACTACAGTTCATCGGGCCGGACACGCATCTCACACCGGATTGCGGCCGCACCTCGGCGTCGCGCCAGACCTTCATCACGGGCCGTGCAGCCTATCTTGCCGGTACGGCCTTGCGCCACCGGCTGCTGGCGCTGGCAGGCGCGGCGGCCGATGCGAAGATCCGGGTCAGTGCGAGCGGCATCGCCATCGACGATCGTGCCCTGGATCTTCGGACGCTCCCGGTCGACGCCCACGGCTATGTCGTCGCGGCGGAAGAGCGTTTCGATCCGCCCATCACTTCTCTAGATGCCGCCGGGCAAGGCAGTCCCTACGCGACCTATGCGTTCGGCGCCCAGATGGCGGAAGTGGTGGTGGACTGCGAGAGCGGACGCGTCCGCGTGCTGAAAGTGGTGGCGGCGCATGACGTGGGCCGCATGGTCAACCCGACGCTGCTCGAAGGGCAGGTCGAGGGGGCGGTGGCGCAGGGCGTCGGCATGGCGTTGATGGAGAAATACCACCCGGGCCGGCATAACAATCTGCACGATTACCTGATTCCCACGGTGCACGACATGCCCGAGGTCCAGTCGATCTTCATCGAGGCGCCCACGGCCATCGGCCCCTACGGGGCAAAAGGCATTGGCGAGCCGGCATTGGTGCCCACGGCGGCCGCCATCCTCAATGCCATCCATGATGCGATTGGCGTGCGGATCCGCGAGGCGCCTGCTACCCCCGATGTCATCCGTCGCGCGCTTGCCGCCCGCGACGCGGCATCCGGCCTGCCCCGATAGATCCTTCGAACGGCCTAGACAATGACAACAAAAAACATTGACCAACCCGCGTTGCCGAGCCCATCCAGCCTGGACTGGTATGCGGAACTGAGCCCGCAAGCCAGGCGGACGTTCCTGGCATCGTTCATCGGCTGGGCCACCGATGCCTTCGATTTCATGGTGTTCAGCTTTGTCCTCGCGTCACTGATCGACGTCTGGGGACTGGACCGGGGCCAGGCAGGGCTGCTGGGCACCGTGACGCTGATCTTCTCCGCGATTGGCGGATGGATCGCGGGCATGCTGGCGGACCGCTACGGCCGGGTCAAGGTGTTGCAGGGCACAATCCTCTGGTTCTCCGTCTGCACGTTCGCGATCGGCTTCGCGCAGAATTTCGAGCAGATCTTCGTGCTCCGTGCCTTGCAGGGGCTCGGCTTCGGCGGGGAATGGGCCGTGGGCGCCGTGCTGATCGGGGAGATCATCGCCCCGAAGCACCGTGGCAAGGCGGTCGGCCTGGTGCAAAGCGGCTGGGCGGTCGGCTGGGGGCTCGCGGCGATTCTCTACAGCATTGCGTTCTCGGTGCTACCCGAGTCGCTGGCGTGGCGCAGCTTGTTCTGGGTGGGCGTCCTGCCCGCGCTGCTCGTCCTGTACGTGCGCAAGCATGTGCCGGAGCCCGAAGTGTTCGCGACGGCGACCGAGGCAAGGCGACAAGGGGTCAAGCCCGCTTCGATGTGGGTCATTTTCTCGCCGGCGTTGCTGCGCCGGACCGTGCTGGCCGCGCTGCTGTGCACGGGCATCCAGGGCGGCTTCTATGCGATGTCGACATGGCTGCCCACCTACCTGAAGCTGGAGCGGCACCTGTCCGTGCTGAACACCGGCGGCTACCTGATGGTGATCATCGTGGGCTCCTTCTGTGGGTATGTCGTCGGCGCCTATCTGTCCGACTACTGGGGGCGCCGGCGCAACTTCATCCTGTTTGCGCTGCTGTCGATCGCCTCGGTATACCTCTACCTGACGCTGCCCCTTTCCAACGCGGAGATGCTGTGGCTCGGTTTCCCGCTGGGCTTCGCGTCCTGCGGCATTTTCAGTGGGGTCGGCGCCTACCTGACGGAGTTGTATCCCTCGGAAAGCCGCGCCAACGGGCAGAGCTTTACCTACAACTTCGGGCGCGGCATCGGCGCCCTGTTTCCGAGTCTGGTCGGCATGCTCAGCCACTCCACGAGTCTTGCCATGGCCATCGCCATTTTCTCGGGGGCCGCGTACGGCGTGGTGCTGCTCATGGTCTTGCTGTTGCCCGAGACAAAGGGGCAGGCGCTGGATACCGTGTAGACCCATACCTTGGTATGGATGCGCGCCTGCCGGCGTATGTCAGAGCATTCCAGACTCACTTCTTCTATAGCGCACCGTTTCCGACCATGACTGCCCCCCACCATGCTTCCACGGCTTATCCGCAGGTGCTCGCCCAGGGCACGGTCCATATCGTGGACGACGACGAACTGATGCGCAAAGCCCTGACCAGCCTCCTGGAGTCCATCGATCTGCAGGTCCGGGCGTTCGGGTCCGTGGAGGACTTTCAGCGCGCGCCGAAAGTGATCGGCCCCGCCTGTCTTGTGCTCGATGTCCGCCTGCGCGGGCAAAGCGGGCTCGCGTTCCAGAAGTCGGCAATGCAAAAGGGCCAGCCGCACATGCCGATCGTCTTCATGAGCGGCCACGCCGATATCGCCATGTCGGTGAAGGCCATGAAGGCCGGTGCGGTCGATTTCCTGGCCAAGCCGTTCCGGGACCAGGACATGATCGACGCCGTCATTGCCGCGCTGGAGCGCGACATGCAGCAGCTTGAAACGGAGCAGTCGTTGCGCGGGCTGCGACGGTCCTGGGATACGCTGACCACCCGTGAGCGCGAGGTCCTCCGGCATGTCGTGGCCGGCATGATGAACAAGCAGATTGCCGCGGCCATGGGCATTGCCGAGATCACCGCGAAGATTTATCGCGGCCACGCGATGCGCAAGATGAACGCGCGCACGGTGGTAGAGGCCGTTCAGATCATGCGCGCGCTGGGCGAGGCGCGCGCTGCCTAGCCCGGCCACCGGCGAAGCGTTCGCGTAAATGAAGGTTTAGGGACCGCCATCTCACCGGATGATGGCGCCTTGCACCGCGTCATGGTGATATTCCGCAGCGCCGTTTGGTTGACGGCGAACGGAGAATGCCAATGACTATGGAACCGGGAGCCCTGACGAGTGTGCTCCTGCTCGGATGCGCCGGATTGCTGCTCTTTGCACTGGTTTGTGCGCAATGGATGTACCGGCGATGCAAGGCGCGAGAATCCGAGCTGCTGACCATGCAGGCATCGTATGCGCATGACTTGCGCACGCCGCTGACACGCATGCTGCTGCGTTGCGAGATGATCGACGACGCGCCGCTGCGTCACGCCATGGAGCGTGATCTCGACGAAATGCGGGAACTCGCCGAAGCCAGCCTGTCCTGCGCGCGCATGCAGAGCGGCCTTGTACAGCCGCTGCGGAGCGTGGACGCGGATAGCCTCATCGACGTGCTGGTCCAGGACTATCGGGATGCGGGCTGCGTACTGGCGCTGGAAGGGCAGGTGGGACGCCCGATCGTCACCTGTCCACACGCGCTGCGCCGCGTGCTGGTCAACCTGATCGACAATGCGTTTCGCTATGGCAGCGTTGTCCGCATCGCCGTTCGCATGGAGAATAGGCGCCTGCATCTGGCTGTGATCGATTCCGGACCCGGGATCGCGCCATCGGAGCTGGATGCCGTGTTGAGGCCATGGTACCGGTCGCCGCACACCGCCAGCCGGGGTCCGGGCAGCGGCTTGGGGCTGGCCATCGCTCTGCGACTGGCCAAGGCCATGCGTGGGGAGTTGAAGCTACAGAATCGGCGCGAGGGCGGCCTGGAAGCGAGCTTGTCGCTGCCGCTCTGAGCGGCGCGGATTCACTGGGGAGGCAGGATTTTGAAGGAAGACACATCGGCGGCAGCATTCGTCGCACGATTGACGGCGCAGGGCACGACCCGCGTCACGGAAGCGGCCGGGTGCCGCATGGTGTGGCGCCGCTTTGGCAGCGGGCCGGATGTGCTGCTCGTGCACGGCGGCCACGGCAGCTGGCTGCACTGGGTGCGCAATATCGAGGCGCTGGCGGCCCGCCATACGGTCTGGGTGCCCGATCTGCCCGGCTACGGCGTCTCTGGAGACCCGGTGGGGACCGACATGCCGGCGCTGGTGGAGGCCGTGGTGGCGAACTTCGCCCAACTGCCCGATATGGGCGATGTCGATCTGGTCGGCTTCTCGTTCGGCGGGCTGACGGCCTCGCATCTGGCCTCCCGCCTGCCCAACGTGCGCGGGCTGGCGCTGCTGGGGCCGGGTGGCCACGGCGGCACACGGCGGCAGACCATCGCGCTGCTCGACTGGCGCCGCGCCGAGAGCCCCGAGACGCTGGCGGCGGCGATGCAGCAGAACGTCGCCGCGTTCATGATCGCGGACCCCGCCAAGGTGGATGCGCTGGCGCTGCTCGCCTACACCGAGTCCTGCCGCGACACGCGCTTCCGCAGCAAGCAGATTTCACGCGCCGGCGGGCTGCGCGAGGCGCTGGACCGCTTCGGCGGACCGGTGCTGATGGCCTTCGGGGAGCACGACGTGACCGCCGATCCGCCAGAGGTGCTGGCAAGCCTGATCGACGGGCGGGAAGGCAGGCGCGGCGAGATCGTGCCCGGCGCCGGCCACTGGGTCCAATACGAGGCCGATACGGCCGTCAACGCGCTGCTGCTGGCGTGGCTGGCGCGCTGAGCGGACGATAAACGTAGACTGGTCCGGTCAGCCCGAGCTGAACTTGGACCACCCCGCGCCACCCCGGCCACCATCGGCACGCCCGGCCAGCTTCACCGGCCCGCAGCAGGCACACCCTGCACCATGGCCCGCCAACTCCGACGGCACGGCCCCCGGTGCCCCCGCCAACGCCGGCGCGGCCACCAGCGCCCGCGCCGCAGCCTTGCCACAGTGCGGGCAGCCAACCGGCTCGTCCCGCTGCGCCATCGGCCGCATCAACGCAAAATCGCCGCAATCGTCACACCGGTAGTCATAGGTGGGCATCGCTTCTCGCTGGGTCGGGAAATAAGAGGGTTCAGCTTACGCCAGGCCTTGTGAAACGTCGATGGCGGGGAACCCGGGCGGTTAGGGGCCAGATGCGTTTCCCCCGCTGACCTATCCTGAAACCATCCCGGGCTCAGCGGCTTGATGCCGGGTGGCGCATGCGTTCCTGTCCTGATTTGTCCGGGCATCGTTCGTCGGCGTTCCAGGCCGTGCTTTCTGCAGGCGTGATGCCATGTCCACGTACTTTCTTCCCGTTCTGGTTGCCTTGGCGACGCTGGGGGTGTCCGGGGTGGCCGGCGGGGCGCCGGCGCCTTCGCAGGGGGAGACGTCTTCCGCGTTGTCGCTGACGTTCATCCATCCCGAGACCTATACCGATGCCTCGTGGTCCCAGTCGTATGGCAGTGACCGGCAGGTGCTCGATGACATCCGAAAGCACTTCGCCAAACTGGCGGCGCGCAAGTTGCCGGAGGGGTATTCGCTGACGATCGAGGTGCTGGACATCGATCTGGCCGGCTATATCGACTGGCGCTACGCGCAGCAGGTGCGCGTGATCCGGGATGCCACGTGGCCGCGCATGACGCTGCAATATGAACTGCGCCACGGTGACGAGGTGGTGGCCAGCGCGCAGGAGCGCATCTCGAACATGAATTTCGGTTGGGGCGTGAACCTGTACGGGCCGTCGGACCGGCTGCGCTACGAGAAGGTCATGATCGACGACTGGTTCGGGCGCCGGATCGGCAAGCTGACGGGCAAGAGCTAGGCCGCCTCGCCCCCGGCAGGCGGGAAATGAAGCGCGATGGTCAGGCCGCCGCCGGGCGTGTCGCCGAGCACGATTGCCGCGCCGTGGAGTCGGGCGATTTCCCGCACGATGGATAGTCCGAGCCCGCTACCGGCGCGCGCTGCGCTGGCCTCGCCCCGATAGAAGCGCTGGAACACAGGTTCCCGGTCCTGCGGCGCGATGCCGGGGCCGTTGTCCTCCACCTGTAGCCGCGTGCCGCGCACACGCACCGTCACCATGGCGCCAGCGCCCGCGTAGCGCACCGCGTTGTCGATCAGGTTGCCGAGTAGTTCCTGGAGGAGTTCGGGCTGGCCGTCGATCTCATCCTGCGCGTCGCCAGCTTCGGCAACGTCTCCTTCGAAACCCAGATCCACGCCGTCCCGCCGGGCCAGTGGCGCCCAGTCCAGGGCCACCGCCTGTGCCAGCGCGCCGAGCCGCAGCCGGTGGAGCGTGGGCGCGTAGCCGCTGTCCGGCTCCAGCCGGGAGAGCGACAGCAGCTGCTCCACCTCCTTCGCCGCCTGCCGGACCGAGCTGTTGAGGCGGGCCAGATGCGCCCGCGCGCCGGCCAGTTCGCGTTCGCGCAGCGCCAGTTCCGATTCGGCCTGGATGATGGCCAGCGGCGTCTTGAGCTGGTGCGCGGCATCGGCAAAGAAGCGCTTGCGCCCCTCGACCATGCGCTGGAGCCGCGCCACGTACTGGTTGACGGCGTTGACCAGCGGCTGGGTCTCCACGGGGAGCGTGGCGGCGTCCAGCGGCTGGAGGTCGTCCGGGCCACGCGCGCTTATCGCCTCGGACAGCCGGTGCAGCGGCCGCAGCCCGCGCCGCACCCCGAACCAGACGATGGCCAGCGCCAGGCTGACCAGCATCAGCTCCTGCAGCAGCGATCCCATCAGGATGTCATTGGCCAGTTGCGCGCGCGGCTCGGTGGTCTCGGCCACGAGCACCCAGACCAGTTGCGTGCGCGCGGAGCGCACGTCGTGCAGCGGCAGCGGCATGGCGGCCATCCGCACCGGCTCGCCGCGATAGTCGGCATCGTAGAACTGCGTGCGATAGAGCGCGCGCACGGGTTGGGCCGGCATCGGCAGGGCCGGATAGCCGGTGATGGTGGCGCCGGTCTCGTCGCGGATCTCGTAGTAAATGCGCGAACCGGCTTCGGCGTCGAAGACTTCGAGGGCGAGGTAGGGTACCTCCACCTCCACGCGGCCGTCGCGCAGGCTAATGCCCTCGCGCATGGCCTTGAGCGAGGCGGCCAGCGTGCGGTCGAACGCCTCGTGGGCGGCGGCCATGGCGCGGCGGTCGGTCAGCCAGGCGTCGAGCGCCAGCAGCCCGAGCAGCGGCAGCAGCAGCCACAGCGAGAGCTGCCAGCGCAGGCTTGCTGATTTCATCGCCGACGTCCTGACCGGCTCACGGCTGGGCGGCGAGGTTGGCGTCCTCGGGGGCCGGGGCGCGCACCTCGAGCAGGTAGCCCAGCCCGCGCAGCGTGACGATGCCGACGCCACTGCCTTCCAGCTTCTTGCGCAGCCGGTAGACGTAAATCTCGATGGCGTCCGGGTTCACCGACTCCTCGATGCCGAAGATCTTCTCCGATAGCGCGGCCTTGTTGACGGCCCGGCCATCGCGCATCAGCAGGATCTCCAGCACCGCGCGCTCGCGCCCGGTCAGCGCCAGCAGTGTGCCGTGCAGCGTGAAGGCCCGGCTGACGGCGTCGTAGTGGAGTGGCCCGCAGTGCAGCGCGGTGCGGTCGTGGCCGTGGCTGCGCCGGATCAGCGCGCGGGCGCGGGCTTCCAGTTCGGTCAGGGCGAAGGGCTTGGCGAGGTAGTCGTCGGCGCCGAGGTCCAGGCCGCGCACGCGGTCTTCGACGGAACCGTGCGCGGTCAGGATCAGCACCGGCACCGGGTTGCGCCGCTGCCGCAGGCGCCTCAGCACTTCCAGGCCGTCCAGGCGGGGCAGGCCGATATCGAGGATGGCCAGCGCGTAGTCCTGCGTGGAGAGCAGGTTGTCGGCGCTCGCGCCGTCGTGCATGCAATCGACCGTGAAGCCGCTCTGGCCCAGGGACTCCACGAGGGAGGCGGCCAGTTTCAGGTTGTCTTCGGCAAGCAGGATACGCATGGCAGGGGGACGGCAGTAGCGGCAGGGGAACGGCAACAGCGCGTGATTGATACCGGGAAGCGGCGGGGCGGGCTAGCTAGGGAAAGCCCCAATCCGCACGCCCGCAACGGTCCGTATTTGAAGGATTTTCGAAAGCGATCTGAAAGTGAGCCTCCCATACCATTCGCGCCGTTCACTCACAAAAAAGACACAGGAGACAGGCATGAAACGGATGGCATGGGTCGTTGCCGGGATGGCTTGCGTTGCTACGGGCGGTGCGGCAGCGCAGTCCAGCGTCACGCTGTATGGCATCGTGGATTCGGGCGTGGAGTACCTCAACCACGCCGGGCCGGGCGGTGGTTCGGCAGTCAAGGTGATCTCGGGCGGCAAGAATACCTCGCGCTGGGGCCTGCGCGGCACCGAGGACCTGGGCGGCGGCCTGAAGGCCGTGTTCCAACTGGAAAGCGGTATCGCCATCGACACCGGCAAGCTGGACACCGACAACACGCTGTTCGACCGCCGCGCCACCGTGGGCCTGCAGAACAAGTGGGGCCGCCTGCTGCTGGGCCGTGACTTCACCACGACCTACGATTTCATGCTGCCGTTCGACCCGATGGGCTACGCGCCGAACTACTCGTGGGCGACCTCGTCCACGGCGTCGGGCGGGCGCAAGGACGGCATGTTCTCGCGTGCGACCAATGTGGTCCGCTATGACGGCACGTTCGGCGGCGTGAAGCTGGGCGCCACGGTTTCGCTGGGCGAGGTGCCGGGCGAGTTCAAGTCTTCGTCGAAATACGACGTCGGCGTCGGCTATTCGTCGGGCGGCTTCGCCACGGCCGTGACCTGGGACCGCCAGAACGGCGCGGGCGGCAGCACCACGCCGGCCGATACGATGGACTACATCCAGGGCGTCCACGCGGGCGCCAGCTATGACTTCGGCTCGCTTGCGCTGTACGGCGGCTACCGCAACTACAAGCGCACCTTCACGAACGGCGCGGCCTCGCAGCTGAGCGACCTGTACTGGGTGGGCGCGGCGTACGACTTCACGCCGGCCTTCACGCTCTACGGCGCGGTGTACAAGCAGAACATCAAGGGCGCGACGGACGGCGATCCGATCCTGTTCTCGCTGCGCGCTCAATACAATCTTTCCAAACGCACCATGGCCTACCTGTCCGCAGGCTATGCCAAGGCGCGCAACGGTCAGACCGTGAGTCTCTCGCGCGACTTTGTGGGCTCTGCCAACAATCAGGTCGGTGTCACGGCGGGTCTCCAGCACCGCTTCTGATTCTTCACAGTCGGATTGTTGTTTGGACCATCGTGGTGGGTGGTCTTCCGGCGGCGCGAGGGGCTCGCGCCGCCGGTTTTTGCTTTTCGGCGCTATCTATTTAGTCGCACCGGTCACGCGCCAGATCACGTTGCCGACGTCATCGGCCACCAGCAACCCGCCGCGCTTGTCCACGGCCACGCCCACCGGGCGGCCCTGGGCGTCGCCGTCGGCGGTCAGGAAGCCGGTCAGCACGTCGAAGGGCGCGCCGTTGGGCTTGCCCTCCTCGAACGGGACGAAGATCACCTTGTAGCCGGCACGCGGCTTGCGGTTCCATGAGCCATGCTGGCCGATGAACATCCCGTGCTGGAACCTTGCCGGCAGGCTGTTGCCAGCGGCGCTGGCCAGCCCCAGCGAGGCCGTATGCGTGCCCACCGCGTAGTCGGGCACGATGGCCTTCGCCACCAGATCGGGGGCCGGCGGCTTCACGCGCACATCCACATGCTGGCCGTAGTAGCTGTACGGCCAGCCGTAGAAGCCGCCATCGCGCACGGAGGTAATGTAGTCCGGCACCAGATCGCTGCCGATTTCATCGCGCTCATTCACGGCCGTCCACAACATGCCGCTGGTCGGCTCCCAGGCCATGCCGTTCGGGTTGCGCAGGCCGCTGGCGAACACGCGGTGCTGGCCGGTCTGGCGATCCACCTCCCAGATGGCGGCGCGGCCCGCTTCCTTGTCGATGCCGTTTTCGGCCACGTTGCTGTTCGAGCCGACCGTGACGTAGAGCTTGTTGCCGTCCTGGCTGGCGATGATGTTCTTGGTCCAGTGATGGTTCAGCGGCCCGCCTGGTAAATCCACGAGTTTCTGGCCCGGATCGGTGATGCTCGGCTGTCCCGGCGCGTAGGGATAGCGCACTACGGCGTCGGTATTGGCCACGTAGAAGTCGTTGCCGACCAGCACCATGCCGAACGGCGAATTCAGGTCCTTGAGGAAGACGGAGCGCTCGTCGGCCACGCCGTCGCCGTTGGTGTCGCGCAGCAGCGTGATGCGGTTGGCGCTCGGCACGCCCGCGCCGGCGCGCTTCATCACCTGCTTCATGACCCAGCCCTTGATCCCTTTGCCGTCGTCCGGCTTGGGCGGCGCGTTCGACTCGGCCACGAGGACATCGCCATTGGGCAGCACGTAGACCCAGCGCGGATGGTCGAGCTTGTCGGCGAATGCGGTCACCGTCATGCCATCCGCCGCCACCGGCTTCTTGCCGTCCTCCCAGCCCTTGGCCGGCGCGATATGCACGGTCGGGATCAGCGTCTTGTTCGGCTCGGGCAATTGCGGCGAGGCGCCGATGCCGGCCGACTCCGGCAGCTTGGCGGATTCGCCGCATCCCGTGGCGAGTAGCGCAGCGGCGGTCAGGCAGACGGCCAGGGGGAGAGGAAGAGGGCGGAAGCTCGGCATGTCAGGCTCCTTGCGCGCGGGGCGCCATGCTTGGAGCATAGGAAATCACTTGGCGGGCGTCTGTCGGCCAGTGTCCGACTTTAGGCCACTCAGGCCAGCAGGCGGTGCCGCTTGTGCCAGTCGTGCAGCGATTCTTCCGGCCAGGTCTCGCAATGGCGATGGCCCTTGCCGCGTGGCACATCCACCCATGGCGCGACGTTCTCCAGCGAAGCCTCCACCACTTCGGGTGGGCGGGGCAGGGGCGTGTCGATGGCGCTCGCGTTGGGGTAGACCATGTCGGGCCAGCGCGGGTCCCAGAGCCACAGCGGACTGCCGCACTCGGCGCAGAAATGGCGGAAGGCCTTCGAGCGCTTGGGGCGCTGGCCGGGCTCGCGCATCACCGCGTGATAGCGCGAGACATGCTTCTTGCCGCGAACGCGCAGCGAGTGGGCATCCCCGCCGAGGTTGATGCCATAGCCTCCGCCGCCGCCAGTCTTGCGGCAGATCGAGCAATGGCAATGCATATAGGGGCAGGGCGAATCGGACTCCAGACTGAACTGCACGGCGCCGCATTGGCACGAGCCTTCGAGATGCATGATCCCTCCTGGTTGGCACGGTCGATGCCTCCCAGTGTGGGCGACGGAGCCGGTCGCTTCAAGCACGCCAAATCTGCAGAATTCGCGAAAAGTGTGGCGTTGTCGGAGAGTGTCTGTCAGCGCCGATGAGTTTTTGTAAGGAGATGTTGGAATGCGGCACGCGGGGCACGAGTCGGCTTCTAAACTTCGGTGCGCGGCGCAGGAAGGCAAGACATCCTGCGTGCGGCATTGCGTGGTGCCCGCGCTGCCACAGGTTGTACGCGGGCACCGTCCGAGATAACAACATCTTGAGAGGTCTCATATGTCCAAGAACATGTCCACGAACCGAATCATCCGCACTGGCTCGCTGATCGGCGCCCTGACCGCTGGGCTGTTGTCCGCCACCGCTTTCGCCCAGACCACGGCCGCCCCGGCACCCGCCGGCGGCAACGCCGCCGTGCCGCCGGGCATGACGCAGATTCAACCGCCGAAGGACCCGCTGGTGGAGCGCCGCGAAGCCCGCAAGGTTGCGAGCGACCAGTACAAGGCCGAGAAGGCCGCCGCGAAGGGCGAATACAAGCAGGATGTTGGCGCCGCCAAGCAGGAGCGCAAGGACGCCAACAAGGCGGCCAACGAAACCGCCAAGCAGGAACTGCAGGCGCCGAAGCAGTAAGCGAATCCAATCCGGATTCCCGGGGGCGGGGCTAGACCAGCCGCGCTCCCGGCCACGCGCCGGACATCACGATATTCCGCACGGACTGCCGCACGGTCTGCATGATGTCCCACAACTCGGGCACCACGGTGCGATTGCGCGCCGTGGCCAGCACCACCTGCCGCGTCACCACCGGCTCCACCAGTCGGGCCGAGTGCAGCCGCCCCTGGGCCACGCGGTCCGCCACGGCGGCGAACGGCAGCAGCGTGGCGCCGCAGCCATCCTCCACCAGCCGCATCGACACCGTATTCGAGGCATCGCACTCCAGCGCCATGTTCAGCGTGGTGCCGGCGCGCGCGGCCAGCGATTCGGCCAGCACGCGCAGGCCATGCCCGGTACTCGGCAGGATCAGCGGCACTTCGCCCAGCCGCCGCACCGGGAAGGTCAGGCCGAGGTGGCTCCACGAGGTGGGCGTCACCAGCGTCAGGTCTTCTTCCAGCAGGACATCCACCTTCAGCGCGCCCTGCTGCTCGGGCAGGTAGAGCAGGGCGACGTCGATCTCGCCGGCAGCCAGCCAGGCAAGGATCGGGCTGGCCAGCCCTTCGGCAAAGCGCAGCCTGGTCGCCGGAAAGCGCTGCTTGAGCGCCGTGCCGATGGCCGCGAAGGCCGTGTTGGCGATGGTCGGCTGCGCGGCGATGACCAACTGGGACGGCCCCTGTGCCGTGGACTTGCGCACGGCGGCACGGGCCTCGTTGAGCGTGACCGCCACCTGGCGCGCGTAGCCGAGCAGCGTGGAGCCGGACTCGGTCAGCACCACGCCCCGGCCGCTGCGATGGAACAGGCGCGTGTCCAGCGCCGCCTCCAGCCGGGCGATCTGGCGGCTGACCGTGGACTGGTCCGCGCCAAGCTCCAGCGCCGCGCGGGAGATGCTCTGCGTGTTGGCCACGCAGACAAAGCACGCAAGGTCGTCGGAGTTCAGCGCCGACATCAGCCCGCCGTCTTGGGCTTGTCGCCGATGGCGAACGACGACATATGCTCGATCGCCTTGACCAGCCCCGAATGGTCCCAGCCCGCGCCACCCTGCGCCACGCAGACGTTGAACAGCTGCTGGCAGGACGCCGTGTTCGGCAGTCCCACCCCCAGCGCCTTGGCCGTGGACAGCGCCAGGTTCAGGTCCTTCTGGTGCAGTTCGATGCGGAAGCCCGGGTCGAAGGTGCGCTTGATCATCCGTTCGCCATGCACTTCCAGGATGCGCGAGCTGGCAAAGCCGCCCATCAGCGCCTGACGCACGCGCGCCGGGTCCGCGCCGGCCTTGGCGGCCAGCACCAGCGCCTCGCTCACGGCCTCGATGGTCAGCGCCACGATCACCTGGTTCGCCACTTTGGCCACCTGGCCGTCACCGACATTGCCGACCAGCGTGATGTTCTTGCCCATCAGCTGGAGCAGCGGCAGCACGCGGTCGAACACATCCTGCTTGCCGCCGGCCATGATCGACAGCGTGGCCGCCTTGGCCCCCACCTCGCCGCCGGACACCGGCGCATCCACATACTCGCAACCCAGCTGCTCGATGCGGGCCGCGAACTCGCGCGTCTCGATCGGGGAGATCGAACTCATGTCGACCACGGTCTTGCCCTGGCTCAGGCCCTCGGCCACGCCGTGCTCGCCGAACAGCACGCGCGCCACGTCCGGCGTATCGGGCAGCATCAGGAAGATGACGTCGGCCTGACGCGCCACCTCGGTGGCATTGGCGCAGGCCTGCATGCCGGCATCCTGGAGCGCCTGCGGCACGCCGCTGCGCGTGTGGGCGTAGACCGTGTGGCCGCCCGCCTGAAGGTGTTGCGCCATCGGCGCGCCCATCACGCCGAGTCCGATGAATCCGATCTTGCTCATATCCGTATTCCTATATAGATAGCGTCATTGCGCAAAGCGCTCGCGCAGCGCGCGGGAGGCGTCGCGCAGCAGCGTGTGGTCCAGCCCCACGGCGACGAAGTGCGCGCCCATGTCGAGGTAGCGGCGGGCGTCTGCCTCCACGGGAGTCAGCGTGCCGATGGCCTTGCCGGCGCGGTTGGCGGCGTCGTAGATCTGCGCCACGGCGGCCTGCACCTCCGGGTGGTTCGGGTCGCCGAGGTGGCCGTAGGCGGCGGCGAGGTCGTTCGGGCCGATGAAGATGCCGTCCACGCCGGGCTCGGCGCAGATCTCGTCGGCAGCCTCCACGCCCTTGCGGCTCTCGATCTGCACCAGCACGCAGATGTTCTCGTTGATGGTCTTGAAGAAGTCCGGCAGCGTGCCGTAGCGGTTCTGGCGCTGTACGCCGGACACCCCGCGCACGCCGTCCGGCGGGTAGCGCGTGGCCCGCACTGCGCGGCGGGCTTCCTCGGCCGACTCCACGAACGGGATCAGGAAGTTATAGAAGCCGATGTCCAGCAGGCGCTTGAGCAGCACGGGATCGTTCCAGGGCGGCCGGACCACGGGCGCGCTGGTGCTGTCCTTGAGCGCCATCAGCTGCGGCACGAAGGTCAGCACGTCGTTGGGCGCGTGCTCGCCATCGAGCAGCATCCAGTCGAAGCCGGCCAGGCCGATGATCTCGGTGGTAACCGGCTGGCCGAGCGAGGTCCAGCAGCCAATCAGGCGCTTGCGCGCAAGGATGTCCGCACGGAACTGGTTGGGCAGCGGGGAAAGCTGGGGCAGGTGAGGGGTCGTCATGAGAATTCCTTGAGCCTTGGGTTCAGTCCGCCGCCAGGGCGGAGAGCGGGCCGGGGGATTGGCCGCGCGCCTGGAGCACGCGCGCCGCGGCGTCGTCGAGCTGGGCCAGCGTGCCGGCATCCACGGGGATAAAGTCGGCGCGCGCCTTGCGCCATGCGCGCTCGGGGTCGCCGGGGAGGCGGATGGCATCGTTGCCCGGTTGCAGCCGGGACGCCTTCAGCCAATCGACAAAGGATTCCACCTCATGGCCGAAGGTGGTGCTGCTGCCGAGGCGGGCCGGATCGAAGATGATCGCCAGCATGTTGTTCCAGACCGCATGCTCGTGCGTCAGCGTTTCCGGGCGGATGGTGTGGCCGCCAGTCACGGCCGCGCCGAGTAGCTCGCACATCACGGCCAGCACGTAGCCCTTGTGCTCGCCGAAGGTGCGCAGCGCGCCGTGCGGCGTACCGGGCGGCGGGAACATGACCGACGGGTCGTCGGTGGGATGCCCGTTCGGGTCCATCAGGCTGCCCGGCGGCACCGGCACGCCCTTGTTGTTGGCCACGCGCACCTTGCCCATTGCGATGGCGCTGGTGGCGAAGTCGAGCACCAGCGGCGGGGCGCCCGCCACCGGCACGCCGATCGTGAATGGATTGGTGCCGAAGCGCGCGTCGTAGCCGCCATGCGGCGCCACGAGCGGCTTGGACAGCACATTCACGAAGTGGATCGAGATCATGCCGGCCGCCGTGGCCTGCTCGGCCCAATGGCCCACCCGGCCCAGATGGTGCGAGCGCCGCAGCCCCATCACGCACACGCCGTGCTCCTCCGCGCGGGCGATGCCCATGCGCATCGCCTCCTCGGTCACGGCCTGGCCCATGCCCCGGTTGCCGTCCAGGCTCAGGATGCCGCCGGACTCATGCACCACGCTGACCTGCTGGTTGAGCTGCAATTGCTCGCCCTGCCAGGACAGCACGTACTTCGGGATCATGCCCACGCCATGCGAGTCATGGCCCGAGAGATTGGCGCCGACGAGGTGGTCGGCGGTCAGCTGCGCCTCACGCGCATCGGACCCCGCCGCCAGCCACAGGTCCACGACCCAGCGATGCAGGCCGGCGGTCGGAATACGGTGTTCTGCCATGCGTTACTCCAGGTGGATGTTGGCGACCTTGATCAGGTTGGCCCACTTGGCCACCTCGCTCTTCTGGAACTTGCCGAGTTCGGCCGGGCCGGCGCCAGACGGCTCCACGCCCATGCCCACCAGCTTTGCCTTGACGTCCGGCTGGTGGATGATCTTGCCGATCTCGGTGGCCAGCTTGTTGACGATGGGCATCGGCGTGCCGGCCGGCGCGAAGATCGCCTGCCACGAGACGATTTCATAGCCCGGCAGGCCCGATTCGGCCATGGTCGGCACATCGGGCAGCTCGGCGGCGCGCTTGGCGCCGGTGGTGGCCAGCGCGCGGAACTTGCCGGACTGCACCATCGGCATGGCAGCCACGCTGTTCTCGAAGACGATATCGACCTGATTGCCGAGCAGCGCCTGTACCGCCTGGCTGCTGCCCTTATAGGGCACGTGGGTCATCTTCAGGCCGGCCATGTTGGCGAACAGTTCGGCCGCCAGATGCTGGGAGGTGCCGTTGCCGGACGAGCCGAAGTTGATCGACCCCGGTTTGGCCTTGGCCGCCGCCATCACGTCCTGCACCGACTTGTACGGGCTGTTCACGTTCACCACCAGCACATTGGGCAGCGTGCCGATCAGCGCCACCGGCTGGAAGTTCTTGACCGGGTCGTACGGCATCTTGGGATACAGGCTCACGTTGATGGCGTGCGAGCTGATGGTGCCGCCGAGCAGCGTGTAGCCGTCCGGCGCGGCCTTGGACACGTAGTCCGAACCGATATTGCCGCCGGCGCCGGCGCGGTTTTCCACCACCACCGACTGGCCGAGCACCTGCGACAGCCGCTGGCCGATCAGTCGGCCGAGCAGGTCCGTGGTGCCGCCCGCCGCGAACGGCACGACGTAGTTGATCGGCTTGCTGGGGTACTGGTCGGCGGACTGGGCTTGCGCCAGTGGGGCCGCCGCCATGCATCCAAGGCAAAGCACGGCCAGGGCCGGCCGCATCAATCGATGAGGGAAGGACATTGCATGGTCTCCTGTTTTCGCGAGCATTGTTATGGGACGGTCGGGATGGCCGTCAGGTGTCGCGGGCGGGCGCGCTGTCATGGCAGCATCGCCTCGGTAGCCAATCTACACGGGCGCGAGGCGGGCTGCCTTGCATAAAACGCATAACAGAAATGCACGATAGACCCCGCGGCGGCGCCCGTCAAACGGAAAAATCGCTGTCATCGCCGCCTGCTTCGGGTCTGGCGCCTGCTTGGCTCCACCTTGGCGCCGCCTCCGATCCTGTCCATACTTTTCGTCATGACCGCTCAAACCCCATCCTCCCAGGCCCGCACCGGCGGCCGTGTCCTCGTGGACCAACTGCGCCTGCATGGCACGGAGCGCATCTTCTGCGTGCCCGGCGAGAGCTTCCTGGACGTGCTGGACGCGCTGCACGACCAGCCGGCCATCGACCTCGTCGTCACCAAGCACGAAGGCGCCGCCGCCAACATGGCCGAGGCCGACGGCAAGCTGACCGGCCGCCCCGGCATCTGCTTCGTCACCCGGGGTCCGGGCGCCACGCACGCCAGCATCGGCGTGCATATCGCCCAGCAGGACTCCACGCCGATGATCCTGTTCGTGGGGCAGATCTCCCGCGCCCACAAGGGCCGGGAGGCGTTCCAGGAGGTGGATTACGCGGCAGTGTTCGGCACGATGGCCAAGTGGGCGGCCGAGATCGACGATCCGGCCCGGATTCCCGAGATGGTGGCGCGCGCCTTCCAGGTGGCCACGTCCGGCCGGCCCGGCCCGGTGGTGCTGGCGCTGCCTGAAGACGTGCTCGACGATCTGGTGGACTGCGCCGATGCCGAGCCGTACCGCACCGTGGTGGCCGCCCCGCGAGCCGAGGATGCCCGGGCGCTGGCCGCCGCGCTGGCCGAGGCCCGCCAGCCGCTGGTGATCGCCGGCGGCGCCGGCTGGACCGACGCGGCAGTGCGTGACTTCGCCGCCTTCGTCAAGGCATGGAACCTGCCCGTGGCCTGCGCCTTCCGCCGGCAGGACGTGATCGATAACCGCGACCCGCACTACATCGGCCATCTGAGCCTGGGCGTGAGCCCCAAACTGGCCGAGCGGGTGCGCACGGCCGACCTGATCGTGGCGGTCGGCACCCGGCTGGGCGACATCGCCACCGATGGCTACACGCTGCTGGAAGTCCCGCGTCCCAAGCAGAAGCTGGTGCATATCCATGCCGATAGCGGCGAGCTGGGCCGCGTCTACCAGTCGGCACTGCCGATCCATTCGGGCGTGGTGCCTGCGGCGGCCATGCTGGCCGCGCTGCCGGCGCCGGCTTCTATCGGATGGAAGGACTGGACCAGCGGTGCCCGTGCCGAACACGAGGCCTTCGTCACGCCGCCCAAGCCCCATGCGGAACTGACGGGGGTGGATATGGCTGCCGCGATGTTGCACCTGAACGCGGTGCTGCCCGAAGACGCCATCCTCAGCAACGGCGCCGGCAACTATACGGTCTGGCTGCACCGCTTCTATGCCTACAAGCGTCCGCGCACGGAACTGGCGCCCACCTGCGGCGCGATGGGCTACGGCCTGCCGGCCGCGATTGCCGCGAAGCTGCGCGCGCCCGAGAAGACCGTGGTCTGCCTGGCTGGCGACGGCTGCTTCCTGATGTATCCGCAGGAGATCGCCACGGCCGCCGCGCACGGCGCCAACCTGATCGTGATCCTGGTGAACAACCGCATGTACGGCACCATCCGCATGCATCAGGAGAAGCGCTACCCGGGCCGTCAGAGCGGCACGACCATCGCCAACCCTGATTTCGTGGCGATGGCGCGCGCCTGCGGCGCATGGGCGGAGCGGGTGGAGAAGACAGAGGACTTTGCGGCGGCGTTCGAACGCGCCCGCAACGCCGGCCAGCCGGCCGTGCTGGAGCTGATGACCGATCCGCTCCAGATCACGCCCGCAATGCGCGTGACCGAACTGCCGGCCTGAGCCCGGATCAGACGCTGCCTAGGCGATCTAGAACAGCGCCGCTTGTGGCCGGGCCTCGTGCCCGGCTTTTTCATGGCCGGACGTCGGGCGGGCCAGGATCTCGCGGATCTGCTCCAGATACCGCTCGCCCACCGCGCGATGGCTCTTGCGAGCCTCGTCGGCCAGCGCGCGGCGCGACGGCGCCCGAATCCCGATCAGGCGGCAAATCGTTGAAAGATAAGGCTTTTTGTCGTCGACGGTGGCCCGGCGCGCGGCCGACAGCAGGGCGGCATCACCAATGCGCCCCCGCAACCAGACCAGCACCTGGCGGTCATATTCGTTCTGCACACGGATCAGGTGGATCAGGTGTTCCATTCCGCACTCCGATATACTGTTCATTCATACAGTTACTGTAAATATATACAGTGCACCGGAATTTTCAAGGTGTGCGTCGGAAAATGCTTGAAAGTTCTTGCGCTGGGCCGGCACGCGTGGCCACCATGGCGGTCTGCCAGCCGCCTTTTCGCATCGAATCATGGACGACACCACCGCCACCTTCCACAAGCTGCGCCCGCGCCTGCACGGGATTGCCTACCGGATGCTCGGCGCCGTGGCCGAGGCCGAGGACGTCGTACAGGACGCCTGGCTGCGCTGGCACACGGCTGACCAGACGGAAATCGAAAATGCCGAAGCCTGGCTGGTCTCGGTAACCACCCGCATCGCCATCGACCGCCTGCGCGCCGCCAAGATCCAGCGCGAGCACTACACCGGGATCTGGCTGCCCGAGCCGCTGATCACGGACAGCCCGGACAACCCCGAGGCCATCAAGGAGCGCGCCGACGACATCTCCGTCGCCTTCCTGCTGTTGCTGGAGCGCCTGACGCCCGAGGCCCGCGCGGCCTTCCTCCTGCGCGAGGTTTTCGACAACGACTACGACGAGGTGGCGCGCGTGATCGGCAGGAGCGAGGCCAGCTGCCGCCAGCTGGTCAGCCGGGCAAAAACCCAGCTACGCGACGACCGGCCGCGCTTCACGGTGTCCCCGGACACCCATCGGCACATGGTCCAGGCGTTCGCCCAGGCGATGCAGGGCGGCGACTTCGCCGGCATCCAGGCGCTGCTGGCCAACGACGCCACCCTGGCCGGCGACGGCGGCGGCAAGGTCCAGACCTTCCCCAAGCCGCTCGAAGGCGCCCGCCGCATCGCGCAACTGTTCTACGCCACGCGCCTCAGATTCCCCGGCGAGGGCCTCCGGGTGCGGCTGGTGCTGCTCAATGGCGAATGGGCGCTGCTGCGCTACTTCGACGGCGCGCTGGAGTCCGCGCAGACCTTTGTGGTCGAAGGCGACCGCATCGCCCGCATCCACGTGCAACGCAACCCGGACAAACTGGCGCGGATTGCGGAGTATTTTGGCGGAGAGGCGTAGGGAAGGGGCGGCCGCTGTGAGTTCGTGCGCCTTGATCGCAGTCATGTCCAGGTACGGGCTTGTCCCGGCTGCACCGGCATAACGCCCGGCGGGCGTTTTCTGCGGCCTGATCCAAAAAAGAGCCCGCCAAGGCGGGCCCAAAGACGAAGGGAAAGTCTCCGTCAAGTGGATTTCAGCGTGGCCGCTGCGCTCAGAAGCGGTGGCGGATGCCGACGATGGCGCCGAACTGGTTCTGGCCGGCGCCCACCTGTTCGGTTGTGGCCGTCAGGGTGCTGGCGCTGCGGTTCAGCGACGGGCCGAAGCCGGACAGGCCCATGGCCGAGCCGTCCCGGTTCTGGGCGTAGGCGACGATGGTGTACAGGTCGGTGCGCTTGGAGAACGCGTACGTGCCGGACAGCACGAAGCTGTACGGGTCGCCGCCGCTGTTTCGCACATCGGTGTAGTAGGCGGCGCCAGTCAGCGTGATGGCCGGGGTGACCTGGTAGTTCGCGCCGATCCAGTACAGGTTGGTGCGCAGCGAGCTGCTGGCGAAGTCGCCGTAGTACCAGCGATAGCCGGCGAAGGCACGGGCCCGGCCGAAGTCGTAGCTGGCGCCGAGGGTGGCGCGGCGCTCGCGGTTGTCGTCCGTGGCGACGGTGCTGCCGCGCACTTCGTCGTACACCACGCGGGCGGACAGCGGGCCGGCCGTGTAGCCGACGCTGGCGCTGAAGTTGCGGCCGGCCTTGTAGTCGCCAGGCACCTCGCCGCCGGCGCTGCTGTCGTAGCCGGTGCTGTAGAACAGACCGTAGTACAGCGCGCCGGTCTGGCCGGTGAACTTCACCGAGTTATCGGCGCGGCCGGACATCCACTTGTCGTGCATCAGCACCGAGTAGCGCGTGGCGATGGCCATCGGGTCATAGGCCAGCGAGAAGTCGTACAGCACGGTCTGGTGGCGGCCCAGAGACAGCGTGCCGTACTGGTTCTGCAGGCCGACGAACGCCTGACGGCCGAACATGCGGCCGCCCTGGTTGGCGCTGCCGGTGTCGAGGTCGAAGCCGTTTTCCAGCGTGAAGACGGCCTTCAGGCCGCCGCCCAGGTCTTCGGCGCCGCGCAGGCCCCAGCGGGAGGTGGAGAGGTTGCCGGCGGACATCCGCACGACGTTGTTGCTGCTGCCGGTGGCCGCGTTCGGCACGTTGGTCAGGAATTCCACGCCAGCGTCGACGACGCCGTAGAGCGTGATGCTGCCCTGGGCGTGGGCAGCAGCGGGCAGGGCAGGGAGGATGGCCAGCGTGGCCAGGCAGGCGAGACGGGTCTTCATGCGTTCGTGATCCTTGTTATGGTCGCCGCCCGCGCACCCCGTAAGGGCTCGGGCGTGCCGGCGGCGACTGCAATGTAACGAGGGATCAGGAACGGGAGAAGCGCGTCTGGGCTGACAGACTGTCCCGGGATTTGAACAATTGGGGCGTCAAGCGCCCCTCAGCGCTCCGTCAGCGGCTGCCCTTGAGCAACGGACATTGCGACTTCGACGGCGGGATGAACGCCTGGTCGCCCGGCACCGTGGCCAGCACCTTGTAGTAGTCCCACGGATACTTGGACTCGGCCGGCGTCTTGACCTCGAACAAATACATATCGTGCACCATGCGCCCATCGGCGCGGATGCGGCCGTTCTTGGCGAAGAAGTCGTTGATCGGCATCGCCTTCATCTTCTCCATGGTCGGTGCGGTCTCGTCCGTGCCGGCCGCCTGCACGGCCTTCAGGTAGTGCGTGACGGAGGAGTAGACGCCTGCCTGGCTCATGTTCGGCATCTTCTTGACCTTGTCGAAGTACTTGCGCGACCAGGCCCGCGTGGCGTCGTTCATGTCCCAGTAGAACGCCTCGGTCAGCACCAGCCCCTGCGCGGTCTTGAGGCCGAGCGCGTGGATGTCGTTGATATAGAGCAACAGTCCGGCCATACGCTGCTTGCCGTCGCGCGTCAGGCCGAACTCGGAGGCGGCCTTGATGGCGTTGACCGTGTCGCCGCCTGCGTTGGCCAGGCCCACCACCTGCGCCTTGCTCGCCTGCGCCTGGAGCAGGTAGGAGGCGAAGTCGCTGGTACTGAGCGGATGGCGCGCGGCGCCGAGCACTTGCCCGCCGGCCTCGGTGACCACCGTGGTGGCTGACTGCTGGAGCGTGTGGCCGAACGCGTAGTCGGCGGTCAGGAAGAACCACGTCTTGCCGCCGCGCTGGACCATGGCCTTGGCCGTGGTGTTGGCCAGCGCGTAGGTGTCGTAGGCGTAGTGGACCGAAACCGGCGTGCACAGGTCGTTGGTGAGGCGCTCGCTGCCGGGGCCGGAGAACACCACGATCTTGTTCTTCTGCTTCGCCACGTCGAGCACGGCCAGCGCGGGTGCCGAAGCCGCCACATCCAGGATGGCATCGACCTTGTCCGTGTCGAACCATTCGCGCGCCTTGTTGGCGGCGATGTCGGCCTTGTTCTGGTGATCCACCACCACCAGCTCGATTTTCTTGCCGAGCACCTTGCCGCCGAAGTCGTCGATGGCCATCTGCGCCGCCGTGGCGCTGCCGCGCCCGGTCACGTCGGCGTAGAGGCCACTCATGTCGAGCAGCAGGCCGATCTTGACGACATCATCGGAAATCCCTGCCTTCGACTGGGCCGAGGCGATGCCGGCCACACCGCCAGCACCGGCAAGCGCCAGCAAGGCAAGGGCCGTCCGCCGCCATGTCGCGGAAGTCTTCATGGTTGTCTCCTCCAGTTTTTTATCTAGTTTTTCTACGATTTAAAAACGCACACCGCGGATCACACCGTAGCCACCGGCGTTACCGGCGAGCCCACCGCGCCCGGCAGGCGCAGCGGCGGCGCCGTGAGCATGAAGCGCGAGCGGCGGTGCGCGCGCAGCCAGTCCGCCAGGTCCTTGAGATACCAGAGTTCGCCGAGCGGCAGCCCCAGCTTGAACAGGCAATGGTGGTGGAGCGGCAGCAGCGGATGCGTCTTCGCCTCGTCGGGCGGCGGCAGGGCCGGGTAGCGCTCCACGGCGTAGTTGTCGGCGATCAGCGCGGCGATGCCGGAATCGGTGATCCAGTTCAGCAGGCGGGTGTCGCGGCCGTTCAGGGCGGCGCAGCTGTGGTGGAGCACCGCTTCGTCGGGCTCGCGCTGCATCGACAGCACGACTTCGGCAAAGCCGGTGCGCAGCAGGAGCATGTCGCCGGGCTCCACTTCCACGCGATGGGTGTCCATGGCGTGCATCAGGTCGTCGTAGCCGACGTTGCGGAAGTCCATGCCGAACACATCGGCCAGATCCACCAGCACGCCCCGGCCCTGCATGCCCTTGACGGCGAAGTTCTCGATGCCGAGCGCATCCGCGTGGCTGTGGGTATGGCCGTGGCTGCAATCGTGGGCGGCGAACTGGTCGTCATCGGCATAGTCGACCGGGCCGACGATGTCCGCGTTGGCGCGATAGCCGTTGTAGTAGACGCGCTCGAGCTTGCCATCGCCGTCCGCATCGAACAGCGCGCCCACGTGCGCCAGCGAGTCCCACTGGGTGGAGTACTGGAGGCAGAGCAGCACCTGATCGTCGCTGATGACATCGGTCGCGGCCGGGTTCACCTTGGCCAGCGGGAAGTTCATGTACGGGGAGTCGTCGCGGAAGGTGGGGCGCAACTCGGGCGGATGGCGGCGCGGATTGAGCTTGTTGCCGCCGGGGTAGTCCAGCGGCAGCGAGAGGCAGAAGCTGCGCCCCGCCTGGATCTCGCGCGCGCCCTTGACCACCTGCTCGGGGCCGATCAAATTGACGCGCCCCAGTTGATCGTCAGGACCGAAATCGCCCCAGTTGGAGCCCTGCGGACGTTGCTGCCAACGCATGCCTGATACCTCCCTCGCGAAAGATGTTGCCGGTTGAAGCGCCGCCGCCACATCGCGGCGCAGCATTCGGTTATACGTGATCCATGCGGCGCGGTCATTCTGCGTCGCATCAAGTTCCGCGTGACGAAATAGGAGGAAGGAAGGCGAGGGGGACGGCTATTCGCCGAGGAACTCGGCCACCACCTCGAGCCCTTCGACGTGGTCGGCCACGACCTTGGCGATGACGGCCAGCGGAATCGCCAGCAGCATCCCCCAGGTGCCCCAGAGCCACGTGAACAGCAGCAGCGAGACGAAGACGGCGACCGCGTTCATGCGCGCCATGCGGCCCGTCATCCAGGTGGTCATGCCGGAGCCGATCAGCGTGGCGATCAGCATCGACCCACCGGCCGCCGCTGCCGCGACGGACAGCGTGCCGAACTGCATGAACCCGGCCACGCCCAGGCACAGGGCGATCAGCACCGCGCCGAAGTACGGCACCAGGTGCAGCGCGGCAGCCGCCAGCGCCCACGCGCCGGCATTGTCGATCGACAGATACCTGAGCAGGATGTACGTACAAAGCCCCAGCGCGGCGTTCGTGATGACCAGCATCAGCATGTAGCGCTGGATCGCCCGGTTGATCTCGTCGAGCATGTGCACGCTGATCTTCTTCTGGCTGATGGTGGTGCCGGCCATCTTGATGAACTTGCGCTTGAACATGTCGCCGCCCAGCAGCAGGAACCAGGTCAGGAACAGCACGACGATGGCCTGCGCCAGCATCGCGAAGACGCCCATCGATCCCACCCAGATGGCGTTGTTGAGGGCGTCGGCGGAACGTTCGACGACGATCGGCGCGCCCTTGGTCGGCGGTGGCTGACCGGTACCGACCAGTACCGTGGTGGCGCGGCGGATCTTTTGCAGCATGGAGTCGTCGCCGCTCACCAGTTCGCCCAGCGAGCGGGAGAGCTTGCTGGCGATGGCGGGCAGCCGGTCGACAATAGATTCAATCTGCCCCTGGAGCAGATAGGCGCCGCACAGCAGCAGGGCCAGCATGCCGAGCAGCACCACGGTCGCGCCCACGGCGCGCGGCACGCGCTGGCGCTGGAGCCACTCGACCATCGGATCGAGCAGGTAGGCGATGACGATTGCCACCACTACTGGCACGATGAAGTCGCGGGCGAGGTGCAGGGTGTAGAGCGATGCGAGCGTCGCCAGAATGACCAACGCCGTGCTGGCGCGGCGCACAGAGACAGACAGCTTGGGGGGCGTACGGGTGGGTGACACCGGCGCGGCGTCCGCGGGCACCTCAGCCGTGACTGCGGGCACCCCCTCCGGTACGACATCCGGCACAACATCAGGCCCGGCCACGGTGCCGGGCGGGGCGGCCCGCATGGCGGGCTGGATCGGTACGCGCGACATGGATGGCAGGGCGGCTCGCAGACAAGAAGGACATGGCGTCACGAGGCGGACGCCTGCCATAACGATAGTCACTGCGGGGCGCGGGAGGGTGTCGGTGCGTTCCGGGTCGCGGTGTAGGACAGCGGCGCGACCTTCCAAGGCGGGCTTGGGCGTGTGCAGCCTGATACACGAAAGCCGCACCAAAGCAAAAGCCCGGTCTCGTGAACCGGGCTTCTGGGGATTGCGTGGCTGGCGTAGCCGGGGGGCGATCAGCGCATGGCGGGTTAGCGCGTCAGCGTCGAATGATCGTCGCCGTGAGGGCGGGCGCCCGACTGCTTGAGCAGCGGGTCATTCTTGAGCACCCAGCGGGCGCCGAAGGCCAGTGCGACGATACAGGCCAGCATATACGCAACGATCACAGTGAGAGTCAGCATGGCATCACAGGAGTAGGTTGCGACCGCGTTGCCAGCTTTCGTTGGCGGGCCGATGGGAACGAATTGTATGTGAGACAAGACGTTTCACCGGCGCCGATTAGCCTGAAATTTTCTGTATGCCGATCTAAGCCTGACTAATATCGGCAGGTTCTACGAGGGGCATGGATGATGACCGCCTCGCATCAGCCTCGGCCCTAGAAGTAGCACCCCATCTCGTATTGCTGCGAACGCAGGGCATGGACGTCGCTGCGGTAGCGGTCCGCGCGGCTCCAGTACTCGGTGGTATGCATGGCGCGCTCGGCGGCCCGCGCCTGGTACTCGAGTGCCCGGCACTGATTCCAGAAGACGTTCTGCGCGCGCAGGTCGAGATCGTCCTCGCGCCCCTGCCAGACCTGGATCTGTTGCGCCATCTGGGCGCGGCTCTGCAGGTAGGCCTGCTCGTCCTGGCGGATCTTGGGGGTCTTGGTGATGGTGGTCACATTGGCACGCATGGTGGACGTGACATCGCGGTAGCCCGCCGGGCACGATGCCGCCGTATAGAGCGTGTCCTTGCCGCTCTGGCACTTGGTGACGGCATGGGTGGCGCCGGAGGCGGCCAGCATCAGCAGCAGGATGGCAAATTGTCTGGACATGGCGGCGCCTTGGACGAATAGCGATGTCATCCAATGTAGGCAGCGATGCGCCGCGCTGCCAGTGCGGCAAGGTATCCAGATATTTCAGGTACAGGGGTTGCCGCGCGGGTTGCCGCGTTTTGAGTGGCGGGAGGACCCTGAAAGCGTCTTGGCCCCCTGCATTTCGGCATTGGCCGTCAGCAGCATGTCATACAGTTGCTGCGCCGCCGGCGACAGGGACCGGCCGCGCCGCCGGATCAGCCCCACGGTACGCGAGACGGTGGGCTCCACCAGCGGCACGCTGGTCAGCGTGGGATGCTTGCCCGGCGGCATGGCCAGCCGGGGTACCGCCGCCACGCCGAGCCCGGCTTCCACCAGGCTCACCAGCGTGCTGACGTGCCGCACCTCGCAATACCACTGCGGGCGATCGGGTACATCGGTCAGCGCCAGGTCCAGCAGCATGCGGTTGCCGCTGGCCTTGCCCACGGTCATGTAGTCGTACTGGCCCAGTTCGGCCCAGGTGACCTTGCGCTTGCGCGCCAGCGGATGGTCGGGCGGGCAGGCCACCACGAACGGTTCCTTGAGCACGGGTTCGAACTCGACGTCGGGCTCCTGCGTGCCGATGTAGTTCAGGCCGAAGTCCGCCTCGTTGCGCACGATCAGGTTCAGCACCTCGTTGGCGCCTTCGTCGATCAGCCGCACGACGATGCGCGGCCACGTCTCGTGGTACTTGCGCAGCACCGCCGGCAGGAAATAGCGCACCGCCGAGGGCACGCACGCCACCGTGACTTCGCCGGTCACGCGGGTGGCCACGTCCCGGATGCCGAGCAGCGACTCCTCCAGCCCGTTCAGGAGTTCGCGCGCCTTGCGCGAGAACTCCCGGCCCACGGCGGTCATCTCCACCGAGCGCGTCGTCCGGTCGAACAGCCGCACGCCGAGGGCGTCTTCCAGCTTCTCGATCCGGCGCGACAACGCCGGCTGGGACAGATGCAACTCCGTCGCCGCCGCGCGGAAGCTGCTCAGTTCGGCCACCGCCACGAAGGCGCGCAGATCGGAAAGGCTGAAGTTCATGCGCGGTTCATTTGTGGCTCATGCCGAAATCAGATGCCAGACCGCCTCGGTCTCGCGCGCCACGCCGTCTTCCTCGAGCTTGCGCAGGTGGGCCAGCAGCGAGCGCTGCGCCACCGGATGCATGCGCTCGGGCACGTCGTCGTAGACGCTGGCGAGCAGCGTGCCGATATCGGCCGGCGCCAGCGCGCGCAGCGCGTTCAGCACCTTGGCCTCGCGCTGCTGCCGATGGCGAATCAGCAGCCGGATGGCATCCCGGGGGCGCGGCATCAGGAAGCCGTGGCCCGGCGCAATCCACTCCAGGTCTTCGTCGAGCAGCGCCTGCAGGGACGCCAGATAGGCGCGCATGTCCCCATCGGGCGGATTGATGACGACGCTGGAGCCCTGCATGACGTGGTCGCCCGTGAACAGCGTCTTCTCTTCCTCGAGCAGGTAGCAAAGATGGTTCGACGCATGCCCCGGCGTGTGCACCACCCGCAGCGTGGCGTGCGGGCCGAGCACGATCCGCTGTCCGTGCTCGGGCATGCGGTCCGGCGCGAAAGTCTGGTCCTGGCGGTCCTGCACGGCCGTGACGCGCCCCCAGACCGGCGCGCCGGTGGCCTCGCGCACCGCCACGGAGGCGGGCGAATGGTCCAGGTGGGTATGCGTGACAAGAATCCACTTCACCGGGCCCGGCGCGGCGGCCAGCACGGCGGTGATATGGGCCGGATCTGCGGGGCCGGGATCAATCATCGCCCAGGTGTTGTCCGCGCCGCCGCCCACGAAGTAGGTGTTGGTGCCGGGGCCGGTCATCACGTTGCCGTTGTCCGCCGTGACGCGCCAGACCCGTTCGGAGAGCTTCACCGCTGCGCCCGGCGCCAGCGCGTAGCGGCCATGGCCGGCGCCATCGGGGTCGATCCGGGCGATTTCGGCGTACGGCGCTTCTTCCGGCATCACCGGCCGCACGCCCTTGGGGCCGGTGGCAAGGCGCGGCATGATCTGCACGATGTTGCGCAGCTTTTGGGCATGGTCGAAGCACGCCTGCGCAGTCGGGAAGTGCGAAATCGACTGGAGCATGCGCCGCGTGACGTTGACCAGCGAGATCTCGTTCGCCGGGTCGAGCGCATCGACGGGCCGCATCCAGCGATGCTCGACCGCTTCAACGCCATCGTGCCGCGCGGTCTGCCCAGCCGGCGCCAACGCGAAGAAGAAGCGCGTGTCGAAGCGCTTCGGCAGGCCCGGCGGCGTCAGCCAGTGGCTGCCGTAGGCCAGTTGGTCCACGGCGAGGCGCACGCCCAGCCGTTCGCAGACATGGGCGATGCCGGCGCCGCCGTAGCCGGCGGCTTCGCGCAGGCTGCCGTAGGTGTCCGCGTCGAGTGCATCGAGATCCACATTCTGGCCGTTGGCATCGCGGGCGAACAGCAGGCCGGCTTCCTCGAACGCTTCGCGTGCGGCGCAGAGGTAGTAATCGAGCCCGTTTTTGTCGACGTTGAGCCGGGCGCTGGCGGCGGCATCGTCGAGGCCATCGCACAAGGGGTGAAGTGCCGTATCCTGCTCATCGAGCGTGCCACCCGGGAAGACAAAGGCACCGGCGCTGCGGTCGTCGTCGCGCTGGGGGCGGCGCATCATCAGCACCTCCATGCCCGCCGGGCCGTCGCGTAGCACCAGCACGCTGGCGGCGGCGCGCAGGGCTTTGGAGCGAACGGGGGCGGCAGTGGCGTGGGTCTCGGACATGGACGGAATGGGGCGCAGTATCAGAACAGGCGCCAAGTGTAATGGGTTCGGGCGGTTCGAATCTGCCGCGATGCAGCAGGAATCCCGCGCTGCTCTTGGGATGGGGGCGGATTTCAGTCCGGAAACAGCGCCATCTGCCCAGTCAGCAGCGTGTCGAAATCATCGTCGAGGAAGGGCAGGATGGCGTCGGCAATCGGCTGGAGCTGTTTTGTGATGTAGTGGTCATAATCGATCGGCGACTGGCGCGGATCGAGCGTCTCCATCGGCATCGGCCCGGCCACCGTCATCACATAGCTGATCCAGCCGCCGTTCTGGTACTGGCGCGGGCGGCCCTGGCTATCGTTATAGGCATCGGCCAGCCGCGCGGCGCGCACGTGAGGCGGGACGTTGCGCTGGTAGTCGCCAAGCTGGCGCCGCAGGCGCTTGCGGTAGACCAGTTGCGCGTCCAGTTCGCCGGCCAGCGTGCGGCGCACGATGTCCCGCACATAATCGCGGTACGGCTCGCGGTTGAAGATCATCGCGTAGAGCGTCTGCTGGAACTGCTGCGCCAGCGGCGACCAGTCCGTGCGCACCGTCTCCAGCCCCTTGAACACCATCTCGGCGCGGCCATCGGCACGCATGACCTGACCGGCGTAGCGCTTCTTGCTGCCCAACTCGGCGCCCCGGATGGTCGGCATCAGGAAGCGCCGGAAGTGGGTCTCGAACTGGAGTTCCAGCGCGCTGTCCAGGTCGAAGGTCTGGCGCAGGTGGTCGCGCCACCAGTCGTTGACGTAGGCGACAAGTTCACGCCCGATGCGTGCCGCATCGTCTTCGGCATGGGCGCCGCGCAGCCAGACGAAGGTGGAATCGGTGTCGCCATAGATCACGTCATAGCCGCGCGCTTCGATCAGCAGGCGCGTCTGGCGCATGATCTCGTGGCCGCGCATGGTGATCGACGACGCCAGGCGCGGGTCGAAGAAGCGGCAGCCGCTCGATCCCAGCACGCCGTAGAACGCATTCATGATGATCTTCAGCGCCTGCGAGAGCGGCTTGTTCTGCTCGCGCTTGGCCGCCTCGCGGCCCTGCCAGATCCGCGCGACGATGGCCGGCAGGCAGTGCTTGCCGCGCGAGAACCGCGCGCCCCGGAAGCCGGGCACCGAATCGGCGTCATCGGGGTGGGCCAGCCCCTCCACCAGCCCGATCGGATCGATCAGGAAGGTGCGGATGATCGACGGATACAGGCTCTTGTAGTCCAGCACCAGCACCGACTCGTACAGGCCGGGGCGCGAATCCATGACAAAACCGCCGGGGCTGGCCTCGGGCGCCAGTTCGCCCAGATTCGGCGCCACGTAGCCCTGCCGGTGCATCAGCGGCATATATAGATGTGTGAAGGCGGCCACCGAGCCGCCGCTGCGGTCGGTCGGCAGGCCGGTGACGGTGGCGCGCTCCAGCAGGAAGGTCAGCAGCTCGGTGGCGGCGAAGATGCGGGTGACCAGCTCGCAGTCGCGCAGGTTGTAGCGTGCCAGCGCGGGCTTGTCCTCGGCGAACATGCGGTCGATGGCGTCCATGCGGTCGTAGGGGTTGTCGATCGCCTTGCCTTCGCCGAGCAGGGTCTGGGCCACCGACTCCAGGCTGAACGACGGAAAGCTCCACGTGGCGCCGCGCAGCGCCTCGATGCCGTCGATGATCAGCCGCCCGGCCGCCGCCGCGAAGTAGTGCTGCTGCCTGGCGTGCTCGCGCCACTCCATCTCGGCGCCGCCCCGGCCCAGCCGCAACGGCACCTGGAACTGCACCGCGTGGGCCTGCAGCACGCGTAGATCGAACTGGACGAGGTTCCAGCCGATGATGGCGTCCGGGTCGTGCTCGGCCAGCCATTGGTTGAGTTTTTCGAGCAGGGCGGGGCGGGTGTCGCAGTATTCGAGCGCGAAGTCCAGCGGGGCCGGATCGCCCGCCGGCGCCGGGCCGAGCATATAGACCTGCCGCTGGCCGCAGCCTTCCAGCGCAATCGAATACAGCTCGCCATGGGCGGTGGTTTCGATATCGAGCGAGACCAGGCGCAGGGTGGGGCGATAGTCGGTGGCCGGCTTCATCTGCGCGTGGCGCAGCACGCCGTGCGCGTCCGGCTGGCCGTCGAACCAGACCGGCGCGGTGATGAAGCGCTCCATCAGGTAGCGCTCGGGCGGGCGGATATCGGCCTCGTAAACATCCACGCCAGCCTGCCGCAGCGCCTTGTCGATCCGGATCAACTGGCGGTGCTGCTGGCAGTAGAGCCCGAGCACGGGCCGGCGGTGGAAGTCCTGCAACTCGAGCGGGCGCAAGTCCACGCCGCGCTCGCCGCGCAACAGCGGCTCGGCCTGATCGCGCTGGGCCTCGGGCACGAAGGCCACCGACGGCTGGGGCGGCAGGCGCAGCAGGCGCGGCCCCTGGTCCGTGGCCAGCCAGAAATCGACCTCGGTACCGGCGGGGGTATCGCGCCAGTGCCGGGTCAGGATGAAGCCCTGCTCAAGTGCCACGCTGGAAGCCTATGGAAAACCTGTGGGGAGGTGCTGGCGGGATTCTAGCCCCTACCGAACCGTTTGCAGGAAGGCCAGCAGGTCGGTGATCTCGCTGTCGTCGCCGATGCCCCAGAAGCGCATCTTGTTGCCCGGCACCACCTTGTTCGGGGCGTGGATGAAGGCGCGGAGCGTCTCGGGGGTCCAGACCACCTTCGACGTCTTCATGGCATCGGAATAGCGATAGTCGGAAGTCATGCCCGCCGGCCGGCCAACGATGCCGTTGAGATGGGGGCCGAAGGTGCCGCGCGCCGCCGGGCCGATCTTGTGGCAGGAGGCGCACTTGCGGTCGAACACGGCACGTCCGGTCTCGATATCGCCGGCGGCATGGGCGCTGGTCTGGATGGCGATGCCGGCCAGGAGCGCGAGGAAGGGGAAACGCATGGTGGGTAAGCGAGGGGAATTGCAGCGGCGACAGTGTAGCCGCCCCCTCGGCTTTTCCCTTCGTCACCCCGAAAAATCGGCCGAATCACGATTCGACATGGCCTGATAACTCTGATTATCTCGACCCGATATTTAAGCCGACAACAGCGGGCCGCCAGACAGCCCTGAAACTCGGACAATCCTGTCGCGCGGTGCCTTCCGGGCAGCTTGCGGCTGGCGGCTTGGTATATGCTGTCGCGGCGCCTTTTCGCGCATAGATATAGACAGGGTGCCGGTGCCAATGAATGACAGCGTGAAGATGCAGTGGGACGATGGGGAGCGCGTCTTCCATCGAGGGCGGCACCCGGGCGGCGGCAACGGGCCGACCGTCCTGCTGGCGCGGCCCGCCGCCGAGCACCCGCTGCCTGCCTCGCTGGATCGCCTCGCCCACGAATTCGGCCTGAAGGACGAACTGGATGGCAGCTGGGCCGCCCGTCCGCTGGCACTGGTCCACGAAGGTGGCCGGAGCCTGCTGATCCTGGAGGACGCCGGCGGCGAACCGCTTTCGCAGCAACTGGGCGTGCCGATGGAGACGGAGACGTTCCTGGGGCACGCCATCGGCATCGCATCGGCACTGGGCAAGCTGCACCAGCGCGGGCTGGTCCACAAGGACCTCAAGCCCACCCATATCCTCGTGAATTGCGCCGACGGCCAGGCCCGGCTCACCGGTTTCGGCCTTGCCTCGCGGCTGCCACGCGAACGGCAGGCCCCGGAGCCGCCCGAGACCATCGCCGGCACGCTCGCCTACATGGCGCCCGAGCAGACCGGGCGGATGAACCGGTCGATCGACTCGCGCAGCGACCTCTATGCCCTGGGCGTCACGCTGTACCAGATGCTGACCGGTGTGCTGCCATTCGTGGCGACCGACGCCATGGAGTGGGTCCACTGCCATATCGCCCGCCTGCCGGTGGCGGCGCGCACGCGGGTGGAGACCATCCCGGACATGCTCTGCGACATCGTCGCGAAGCTGCTGGCCAAGACGGCCGAGGAGCGTTACCAGACCGCCGCCGGGCTCGAGCATGACCTGCGGCGCTGTCTGGACGACTGGACGCGGCAGGGCAGCATCGACGCACTCGCACTCGACGAGCACGGCACGCGCGACCGGCTGCGGATACCCGAGAAGCTGTACGGGCGTGAGCAGGAGGTCGATACGATGCTCGACGCCTTCGCGCGGATCGTCGACGGCGGCGTGCCGGAGATGGTGCTGGTCTCCGGCTATTCCGGCATCGGCAAGTCGTCGGTGGTTTATGAACTGCACCGGGTGCTGGTGCCGCCGCGCGGGCTGTTTGCGTCCGGCAAGTTCGACCAGTACAAGCGCGACATCCCGTATTCCACGCTGGTGCAGGCCTTCCAGGGCCTGGTGCGCTCGCTGCTCGGCAAGCCCGATGCGGAGCTCGAACGCTGGCGCGGCGCGCTGCTGGAGGCGCTGGAGCCCAATGCGCGGCTCATGACCGACCTGATCCCGGAGCTGAAGCTGATCATCGGCGAGCCGCCGCCGGTGGCCGAACTGGAGCCCCAGCAGGCGCAGCACCGCTTCCTGCTCGTCTTCCGGCGCTTCATCGGCGTATTCGCCCGGGCCGAGCATCCGCTGGCGCTGTTTCTCGACGACCTCCAGTGGCTCGACGCCGCCACGCTGGCCCTGCTGGAAGACCTGCTGAGCCATGCGGACCTGCGCTACCTGATGCTGATCGGTGCCTATCGCGACAACGAGGTCGACGACGCGCATCCGCTGGCGGGCACGCTGCGCGCCATTCGCGGCAAGGGCGTCAGGATCGACGAAATCCGGCTGGCGCCGCTCACCGGCGGCCATGTCGAGCAACTGGTGGCAGAGTCGCTGCATGGCGAGCCGGCGCGCATCGCGCCACTGGCACAGTTGATCTGGGACAAGACCGTCGGCAACCCGTTCTTCGTGATCCAGTTCCTGCACGGGCTGGTCGATGAGAACCTGCTGACCTTCGACCATGCCGCCCGGGATTGGCGCTGGGAGGCCGACCGCATCCACGCCAAGGGTTACACCGACAACGTGGTGGAGCTGATGGTCGGCAAGCTGGCCCGCCTGCCCGACGCGACCCAGCAGGCCTTGCAGCAACTGGCCTGCCTCGGCAACGTCGCCGGCATCACCACGCTCTCGACCATCCTCGGCATGGCCGAAGGGCAGGTCCACGCGGCCTTCTGGGAGGCGATTCGCCAGGAGCTGGTCGAGCGGCAGGAGGGCGCCTACGCCTTCGTGCACGACCGGATCCACGAAGCCGCCTATTCGATGATCCCCGAAGCCTCGCGCGCCGAGGCCCACCTCCGGGTCGGGCGACTGATTGCCGCCCAGACGCCGCTGGACCAACGCGAAGGCGCGATCTTCGAGATCGTGGGCCAGCTCAACCGGGGCGCGGCGCTGATCGCCGAACAGGACGAACGGGACCAACTGGCCGAATTCAACCTGCTGGCCGGCGAGCGCGCCAAGGCGGCGACGGCCTACGCCTCGGCGCTCACCTATTTCGCGGCGGGCGCGGCCCTCCTGAACGACGACGGCTGGGTCCGCCGGCCTGCGCTGCGATTCGCGCTGGAGTCGGGTCGCGCCCAGTGCGAGTTCCTGTCCGGGCAGGCGCCGGTGGCCGAAGCGCGGTTCGCGGCGCTGTCCGCGCGCGCCACGACGACGGTCGAACGTGCCCAGGTCACCTGCTGGCAGGTGGACATCTACGTGGTGCTCGGCCAGCGCGACAACGCCATCTCCGTTTGCCTCGCCTTCCTCCGCCATGTGGGGATCGACTGGTCCCCGCACCCGGACGAGCCGGCGGTGCAGGCCGAGTACGCGCGCATCCGGTCCCAACTCGGCGATCGGCCGATCGAAACGCTGATCGACTTGCCGCCGATGGAGGATCCCGCCTCGATCGGTACCGTCGACGTCCTGATCAAGCTTTTCGTGCCGGCGTCGCATACGGATGCCAACCTCGCGTCCCTGACGATCTGCAAGGCGACCAACCTCAGCCTGGAGCACGGCAATGCCGATGCCTCGTGCGTGGCCTACACCAACGTGCCCCGGGTGGTCGGGCGGCGCTTTGGCGACTACGCGCGCGCCTTCCAGTTCGGCCAGCTTGGCTGCGAACTGGCGGAGCGGCGCGGGCTCGATCACTACGAAGCCCGCACCTACCTGTCCTACGCGCTGTTCGCCCGGCGCTGGGCGGAGCCTGTGCGGACCACCAACGACCAGTTGCGCCGCGCCTTCGACGCCGCGAACCGGACTGGCGACGTGCCGTTCGGCGCCTTCGTCTGCAACAGCCTCGCCGCCAACCTGCTGTTCATCGGCACGCCGCTGGCAGAGACCCAGAGCGAAGCCGAACGCGGCCTGGCCTACGTGAAGATGAAGCGCTTCGGCCTCGTCATCGGCTTCATGGAGACCCAGCTTGCGCTGATCCGGATGTTGCGCGGCCTGACGCCGGCATTCGGCAGCCTGGACGACGCGCAGTTCAACGAAGCCCAGGTCGAGGGCCGCCTGCCCATGGGCTCCATCCTGAACGCCTGCTGGTATTGGATCCGCAAACTGCAGGCGCGTTATGTCGCCGGCGACCATGCGGGCGCCCTGGAGGCCGCGTCCCGGGCAGAACCGCTGCTGCCGGCCGCGCACGGGTTCATCGAAGAGGGCGAGTACGTCTTCTATAGCGCGCTGGCCCGGGCCGGCCTGTGCACCGCCATGCCAGCCGACGACCGCCAGCCGCATCTGGACATCCTGGCCGCCCAGCAGCGCGAACTCCGCATCTGGGCCGATCTCTGCCCGGAGAACTTTGCCGGCCATGCCGCGCTGGTGGCCGCCGAAATCGCCCGGCTCGAAGACCGCGTGGTGGACGCCGAACTTGGCTACGAGACCGCCATCCAGCTCGCGCAGGATGGCGGTTATGTGCACAATGAGGCGCTTGTCAACGAACTCGCGGCACGCTTCTATGCGGCGCGTGGTCTGGCGAAGATCGCCCGTGTCTATTTGCGGGACGCCCGTTACGGCTACCTGCGCTGGGGCGCTGCGGGCAAGGTGCGGCAGCTGGAGGCCGAATATCCGCAACTGCGGACGGAGGAAGCCGCGCCAGGGGCGACGAACACCATCGCCACGCCAGTCGAACATCTCGATCTTGCCACCGTGATCAAGGTGTCACAGGCCGCCTCGGGCGAAATCGTCCTGGACAACCTGATCGAGATGATCATGCGCACGGCCATCGAGCAGGCCGGCGCCGAACGCGGCCTGCTGATCCTGTCGGACGGCGGCGAACTGCGAATTGCGGCGGAAGCCACGACCGGCAGCGACGCGATCCTGCTGCAACTGCGCGCGGCGCCCGTGAGCGCGGCCATGCTGCCGGAATCGGTCCTCTACCATGCCCTGCGCACGCGCGAGAACGTGTTCCTCGACGACGCCGTGGCCGAGCCGTCGTTCTCCGCCGACCCGTACATTCGCCAGCATCGCGCCCGCTCCGTGCTCTGCCTGCCGCTGATGAACCAGGCCAAGCTCATCGGCGCGCTGTACCTCGAAAACAACCTGACCGCCCGCGTGTTCTGCCCGGCCCAGATCGCGGTGCTGAAGCTGCTGGCCTCGCAGGCCGCCATCTCGCTGGAGAACGCCCGGCTGTACCGCGACGTGGCGGAACGGGAAGCGAAAATCGGGCGACTCGTGGACGCCAATATCATCGGGATCGTCTTCTGGCGGGGCGAGGGCGAGATTCTCGAAGCCAATGATGCCTTCCTGCGCATGGTGGGATATGAGCGCGAGGAACTGCTCTCGGGGCGCGTGGGCTGGAACGACCTGACGCCGCCGGAATTGCGCCCGGTCAACCACCATGCACTGGCCGAGGCCGTGCGGACGGGGCACGCGCGGCCCTTCGAGAAGGCGTACGTCAGGAAGGATGGCAGCTACTTGCCGGTCATCGTCGGCCTGGCCACGTTCGAAGCCGGCCGGAAGGAGGGCGTGGCGTTCGTGCTCGACCTGACTGAGCGCAAGCAGGCCGAGGAAAGGGTCCACCAGGGCGAGCAGCGCTATCGCGAAGTCCAGGCCGAACTGGCGCACGCCAACCGCGTGGCCACCATGGGGCAGCTTGCGGCGTCGATCGCGCACGAAGTCAGCCAGCCGATTGCGGCGACGGTGACCAATGCGCAGGCGGCACTGCGCTGGCTGGGCGCCAAACCGTCCAATATCGACGAGGTGGGCCAGGCGCTCACCCGTATCGTCAAGGACGCCAACCGCGCGGGGGACGTGCTCGGGCGCATCCGCCAGCTGATCAAGAAGGCACCGCCGCGCAAGGAGCTGGTGGACATCAATCAGGCGATCGGCGAGGTGGTCGAGCTGACCCGTGGCGAAGCCGACAAGGGCCGCGCCACGGTGCAGGCGCAGCTTGCGGACGGCTTGCCAGCCATCGAAGGCGACCGCGTGGAACTGCAGCAGGTGCTGCTCAACCTGATCATGAACGCGCTGGAGGCCATGGGCGGCATCGGCGATGGTGCCCGGCAATTGCTTATCCGCACCGTGCAGGCCGAGGCCGGCAGCGTGTTGGTGACGGTGAGCGACACCGGCCCGGGCTTTGCGCCGCAAGACGCCGAGCGCGTGTTCGCCCCGTTCTACACGACCAAGGCCACGGGCCTGGGCATGGGGCTGTCGATCTGCCGGTCGATCATCGAGGCCCACGGCGGCCGGCTCTGGGCGAGCCCGAACCAGCCCCGGGGCGCCGTGGTCCAGTTCACCGTGCCTGCGCAACCGGCTGCGTGACGGCCGGCGTGGCAGCTTTCGCGGCGGGGGCGGCTGGCGCGGCTGGCGCGCCGGGTGCGGGCTGAGCCGGCTGGGCCACCGTCGCCTGCGTCCATCCGCCGCCGAGCGCCTTGTACAGGCCCACCCGGCTGGTCAGCCGCGCGAGGCGGATCGTCACCAGCGTCTGCTGGGCGTTGTAGAGCTGCCGCTGGGCATCGAAGACGCCGAAGTAGTCATCCACCCCGTTCTTGAAACGGATTTCCGACAGGCGCCGCGTCTCGGTAATCTCCTTCGCCAGCGCCTCCTGCGCAGCCGTCTGGCGGTCGTAGGTGCCGCGCGCGGCCAGCCCGTCGGCCACTTCGCGGAAGGCACCCTGGATGGTCTTCTCGTAGGCGGCCACGTTGATGTCCTTCTGCACCTCGGAGACGGTCAGGCGGGCCTGATTGGCGCCCGCGTTGAAGATCGGCAGGGTGATCTGCGGCGCGAAGACCCAGGCCATGCCGCCCGAGAACAGCCCCGCCAGCGTGCTGCTGGCCGCGCCGACGCTGGCGGTCAGCGAGATGGTCGGGAAGAAGGCCGCCCGCGCCGCGCCGATATTGGCGTTGGCCGCCTTGAGCCGGTGTTCGGCGGCCATGATGTCTGGCCGCTGCTCGAGCACGGTGGAGGGCAGCCCGGCCGGCAATTCGGCCACAAAGGAATTGTTCTCGAACGGCTGCGGCGCCGGCAAGTCGGCCGGCAGTTGCCCGCCGATCAGCAGCGCCAGCGCGTTTTCATCCTGCGCCACCTGGCGCGTGTACTGCTCCACGCCCACGCGCGCCGTCTCCAGCTGGGTCTGGGCGCGATGCGTGTCGAGCTGGGCCATGCCCCCCGCGCGCTTGCTGCGGTCGATCATCTGCGCGGCGTCTTCCTGCACCTTGAGCGTGTCCTGCGAGATCTTCAGCAGTTCCTGATCGGCCCGGAGCGTCAGGTAGGCACTGGCAACCTCGGCCACGAGGCTGATTTGCGCGCTGCGGCGCACCTCCTCGATGGCGAGGTACTGTTCCAGCGCTTCGTGCTTGAGGCTGCGCACCCGGCCGAACAGGTCCAGTTCGAAGGCGTTGAAGCCCACGCCGGCGGTCCACGCGTTGATGATCGGGTCCTGCCCCGGCGGGCGCAGGTCGCCGCTGATGCGCGAACTGGCGAAGCCGGCGCTGCCATTGATGGCCGGGAACTGCGCCGCCCGCTGGATGCGGTACTGCGCGCGCGCCTGGTCGATCGACAGCGTGGCAATGCGCAGGTCGCGATTGTTGGCCAGCGCGAGTTCGATCAGCCGGCGCAGGCGCGCATCGGTGAAGAAATCTTCCCAGCCCAGGCTGGCGGCGGGTGCCTGCGCCTGCGCTTGCCCCGGTGAGGCCGCCTGGGCACCGGATGCGCCAGATTGGTACGCGGCGCCGGTCGGCCATTGCTGGGGCACCGGCGACTCGGGCCGCTGGTAGGTGGGTTCGAGCGTGCAGGCGACCAGCGCCAGCGGGAGCAGGGGGACTAGGTAGCGCATCGTCGTGATTGTCTTGGTCATGGTGGTTATCCCGAAAAAGCGCGTCGCAGCAGCTGGGCGATGGCCACGCCGGGCCGGCCACGGTCTGCGATGTTGTGTGCGGGCTCGCTGAACAGCAGGCGGATCAGGCGGTGGCGGGCGGCCGTGTCGGGGCGCAGCGCCACGCCGGCGAGGTTGCCGCGCGCACGCGCCACGCGGCAGGACACCCAGCCCAGCGGCGCCAGCCAGATCGCCCCTTCGGCGCCGTCCATGCCGCGCGTGACGGCCGCATTGCCGTCGAGCAGCAGGCCCGCGCCGTTGCAGGAGAGGTCGCGCGTGGTGCCGTGGAATTCGTAGGCCACGCCGTCCTTGCCGTAGAGCCGCAGCACGGCGCGCTCCCGGTGCGGAAAGCGTTCTTCCTTGCGGGGGCGCGGCAGCTCGAAGCACACCAGCAGGGAGGCGAAGTACAGCACCATCGACACCAGCGTCCAGCCGATGTTGAAGGCCAGGCCGGGCGCCGAGCCATCGGCGGCCACGGCACGCGCCAGCCCCATGCCGGTGAACAGGAACATTCCGCCGTAGAGCGCGGCGAACTTGCCGTGGATCACCAGCTTCGAGCGGTCCAGCCCCTTGTTGGTGACCTTGAACGGTCGCCCGAACGGCTTGAACACGGCGCTGGCCAGCGTGGCGGTCACCGCCAGTGCCGCCACGATCTGGGTGACCTCGGTGAAGATCGGCATCGCCCGCGAGCCGGTGATCCAGATGCTGTAGGCCCAGTACAGCAGCAGCGCCGGCACGCCATAGGCGAGGAACTGGACCGGATCGCCATATAGCGTCGGCACGTTGAAATACCAGTAGAGCAGGGGGCCGGCCAGCAGCATCAAGGTGAACGGGCGGCTCAGCCAGTGGAGCAGGCCGTGCACGTAGTGCAGCCGTTGTCGCAGCGAATAGCCGCGCCCGCGCAGGGGGCCATCGGCGGTGAGCGCCACCTGGATCGTGCCCAGCCCCCAGCGGCTGCGCTGGCTGATGTACTCAGGCAGCCCTTCGGCAGACAGGCCCACGCTGAGCCGCTCGTTGAGCCAGCGCGTGATGTAGCCGTGCGGCATCAGGCGGTAGGTCAGGTGGATGTCCTCGGTGACCGTGCCGGTCGGGAATCCGCCGATCTTGGTCAGCGCGTCGCGCCGCACCACGAACGAAGTGCCGATGCAGAACGCGGTGCCCCAGGCGTCCTTGGCCGGCTGCATGACGTCGAAGAAGGCCCGCTGCTCGTCCACCCAGCATTCGGTGGAGCGCAGGTTGTACTGGATCGGGTCGGCGTTGTAGTAGAACTGCGGCGTCTGCACCACGCCGACCACGGGGTCGTCGAACAGGCCGATGATGCGCAGCAGGATGTTCCGGTTCGGCGCGAAGTCCGCGTCCAGGACCATGATGAACGGCGCGCCGCCCGCCTCCGCGCTGTGCTGTAGCCCGTTATTGAGGTTGCCAGCCTTGGCGTGGGTGTTGTCCGGACGGGTCACGTAGCGCGCGCCGACCGTACCGCAGAAGTCCTTGAGCCAGTCGCGCCGGGTATCGTCGAGCACCCAGACGCGGAAGTTGGGATAGTCGATGGCCAGTGCGGCGACGATGGTCTTCTCGAGCACGTCCAGCCCCTCGTTATAGGTGGCGATGAAGATGTCCACCTGCGGCACCTCGGGGCTGCGGCGCAGGACCGCCTCGCCGGCATCGGCCGCCGCGCTGTGGTCCGAGGTGCGCGTCAGCGTGACGATCGAGATCAGCGTGTAGGCAATCGTCAGGGTCTCGAAGCCGAAGAACGCGTACGACCACACGCTCGGGAAGTCCATGCGCCAGTCCGGCAGGGTCTGCGTGCAGCGCCAGACGTAGTAGCACGACAGCAGCACCCCGGCGGCGATGCCGAACAGCCAACGGTCCGCCGCGCGATGGCGGCTGCCGCGCAGGCATAGCACCGCGATCAGGAAGGCGCCGGCGTTGATCTCCATCAGCATCCGGTTTTCGAGAAAATCGGCGAACATCGTCACTCCTTGTTGGCGACATTGGCGGTGTCGGCCTGTCGTCCGCCGGGCTGGAACGGATTCCAGCCGGCCGCGGCCAGGATGGCCCACGCGGTGGCCCCGAGGTGGGGCAGGTGGTAGTAGTAGAAATCGTCGGTGGTGCTGTCCGGGCCGATCTGGAGACCGGTGCGGATGCGGCGCTCGGGCGTGGCAAAGAGGTAGCCCGAGGGCGCCCGCTGGGCCAGCAGCAGCGGCCAGAGCGGGCGGGCCTCGTCCTCGCGGCCCATGGCGCGCAGGACCAGCGCGGCCTGCCCGGTGCCTTCCGTCCAGACGCCATCGGGGCTGGCGTTGAAGCCGTAGCCGCCGCCCACGGCGTGGCGGCTGCGCGTCCAGTCCAGCGCGCGGCGCCAGGTATTGGCCGATTCGGGCACGGCGATCAGCGGCCATAGCGAGGCATCGAGCGCGGACGGCCCGGCGTTGAGCGAGCGGCCATCGTCGCGCGTGCCGATGACGAAGCGGCCTTCGCCGGGCTGCCACATCGCCTCCACGAAGCGCTTGGCGCGGTCCGCGCCGGTGCGCCAGCGCGGGTCATCGCTGTAGCGGCCCAGCCAGCGGAAGGCCGCGTAGGCATCGACATTGTGTTCGGTGGACTTCCAGCCCTGCCGCTGCGGCGCGGGCTCATGGCCGAAGAAGCCGCCGATAAAGGCCGCCGGGGGCTCGCTGGCGAAGGTCTGCTTGTCGATCCAGCCCATCAGCGTGCCGGCGGTGTCCAGGTAGCGGCGGTCCTGCGTCGATTCATAGACCGCCAGCAGCAGCAGCGCGGCCCAGGCGACATTGCCGGTGGCCGTGCCGACCTGGTAGCGGTCTTCGAACCATTTCTTGCTCGGCTCGTCCCACCAGCCCGGCAGCGGCACCGGGCCATCGGGCACGGCGCCGGCGCGGTAGGCGTTGCGCACGCGGCCATCGTGGTAGTGGCGGTCACGCGTGACGCCGGCCACCACGCCATCGGCAATCCGGCGCGCGGCAGCGGGCTGCCCGCAGGCAATGAGGGCGATGCCGGCCAGCGCGTTGTCATAGACGAAGGCCGACTGGCGCAGCGGGGCGGGCAGGGGCTCGCCGCCGGGGGCCGGCTCGTAGCTGCCGAGCATGACCGGGCCCTTGCCGGGCAAGGCGCCGACGCGCGCGGTCAGCGCCTGGCAGGCGCCATCGCGCAATTGCTGGTGCGCGGCGTCGGGCGGAACCGGGGGCGCGGCCATGGCGGGGGGCGGCGTGGCGAGCGCGGCGGCCATCAGGCACGCCCCCGCGCACGCCAGCGCCGGAGAGGGTAGGGAATAACGCTGCACGGCGAGGTCTCCTTCCTGCGGGCGTGGGGAACGTGGCGGATTGCCGATCCAGTCGAACGCAATCGAACGCAATCGATCTCAGATCAGGCTCTTGAACCACGGGCGATCGAGGCTGACCTTGGCCCAGTGGCCGAGCGCGCAGCGGTCCGTGCCGCTGCCGCTGCTGCCGGGCAAGTCAGGCAGAGGCTTGTTCAGCTTGGCAATCAGATAGATCTCGTTCTTCTCGATGGGCGGGAAGGGCACGAAGTAGCGCGCCTGGTCGCCATCGGGGGCGCGCGGCAGGATCTCGGACACGGCGCCCGACAGCGGTACGGCCACGCCATCGACCTGCACCTTGACCTTGGCGCCGGGCAGGAGGTCCTTGCTGAGGCTGCGCGGGAACACCGCCACCACGCTCGGCTGGGCGCAGTTGGTGGTGCGCATCAAGGTGGCGCCGGCCGCCACGCGCGTGCCCGGCGGGGCGGTCACGTCCTCGACGATGCCGCCGCCATAGGCCTTGATGTCGAGGTTGGTGACCCGCTCCACGCGCTCCTGCTCGGCGGCGACGAGTTTGTCGACCGACTGGCCGTACTCCTCCAACTGCTTGATCTCGGCTTCGAGCTGCACGTTCTCCGCGCGCAACTCGTCCTGCCGTTGCGCGAGCGAGCCCAGCGCGCCGTCGGTACTCGACATGTACACCTTGCCGCGCGCCGCCTCGCTGCTGCCGCGTGCGGTATCCAGTTCGGCCTGGATCGCATCCCGATTGCCGGCCAGCACGGTGAGCTGGTTGCGCGAGGCATCGGTATAGGCCTGGCTCACCGCCCCGGCCCACTGCATGGCCTGGTTGCGATTGACAAGGTCGGTCTGCTGGTCGATCTGCTGCTTGGCCACGGAGAGCCGCGCCTCGATGCCGCGCAGCTTGGACGCATGCTCGCGCTGCGCCGCCGACTGGTAGCGCTTGATGTCGTCGCCGGTGGACGCCAGCCGCGCCTGGTTGCCCTCGAGCTTGGCCTTGGCGGCTTCATAGCGCTTCTGGTTGTCGAGTTGCTTGCCGAGCAGTTCCACCAGCAGCGAGCGGTCGGTATTGGGATTCTGGAGCGTCATCAGCGACTGCCCCTGCGCGAAGGTGCTGCCCACAGCCACGATCTGCTTCGTCACGATGCCTTCGACCGGCGTGGTGACGAGGTTCACGGGGCTGTTCACCACGGCGCGCTCGGAAGACCGCGTGAACACGGGGGGGAACATCACGGAGAGGACCACCCAGATGATGAAGGCCACCATCCCGTAGCTGGCAAGCCGCGGCACGATCTGCCACAGCGGCCGCAGGCTCAGCGTGCCGCCACGCCGCGCGACGAGGGGGTCGTCGAGCTTACCGCCGGGCGGGGGCGCGGGGGAGGTGGGCCGGCGCGTCGGCAACGTTGGTTTGTTGTCGGGCTTGTCGTTCTGCATGCCATCCTCCGAACAATAGTCAGCGCCCGTCAAAAAAACGGGCAAAAGCGTCCCCACCGCGATGGCCGGAGCGGAATCGCGGAAATCACGGGCAAAAGCTGCACCCCGCACGCGGTGTTGGCGCGCGCGGAGGCGCAACGTCGTCGTCCCCAGGTAGTTCTTATGCGCGTGGTCCCGGGCTGTTGCTACGCGCCGGAACTGGCTTTACTTCCAGACCGGGCAGGCAGGCCGGTCATTTGAGAGGTCCACAAAAGCGGACCGGTACAGCGAGGCGTTACACGCCCATTGATGCTCCGTGACACCATATCGCGGATGGGATCGGCATGGCATTGCCGGAGCGATTCAAAGGTAGTCAGTTTGACGGGGGCGTGCTGTAAGGAAGTGTAAGGACTGTATATCGCAATACTTAGTACGGCCGTTCGGTTGGCCGCGTGCGACAAGGGTCATGCGCGCGTCACGCAACACTAGTAATGAAGCGGTGACGTGAGAGCACTGCATCAGGGCATGATGCAGTGTCTCGGTGCAGTTGTGATGGAAGAAGCGTAGGGGAAAATGTTACGAGGTCGTAGAGATTGCAGCGTGCTCACTGCGCGACGCGCGGCACGAGCAGATCTCCCATGCCCACGCGATGGAGCATCTCGGCACGCAGGCGGTCCAGCACTGCGAAGCCGACGTCGGCGCCGTCCTGTGTCGGATCGACATGCACGCGGAACGGCCGCTTGCCGAACGGCGCGTTGACGACATCGACGATGGCGTCGGCCACTTGTCCCGCATCCGCATCGGGCGGCACGATGCCGGCGAACGCGTGCTGGATTTCATCGCCAAAGCCGGGATAAGGGCCCGACTCGTATTCCTCCGCGCGCGCGGTATCGGCAGGCAACCCCGTGTGCGCGAAATGGTTGGTGCCGCTGGTGAACGCGCCCGGGACGATGATCGATGTCTCGATGCCCCAGCGCGACAACTCGCGCGCGTACTGGACCGCGATGGCATCCATCGCTGCCTTCGCCGCGAAGTAGGGGGCGAGGTAGGGCGGGGTGCCGCCAGCGGAACTGCTGCTCGACACCCAGACCAGCAGCCCTTGCCCCTGGCGGCGCAGATGGGGCAGCACGGCGCGGTTCACGCGCTGGGTGCTGAGCACGTTGATGTCGTACAGCTGGGCGAATTGTTCCGGCGTGAACGCCTCGGCGGGGCCGAAGGCCATGTGGCCCGCGTTATGCATCAGTACGTCGATGCGGCCCGTGGCGGCGAGGATGCTGGCCACGGCGTCATCGATGGACGGCTGCGACTGTACGTCCAGCTCCACCGTACGCAGATCAGCGTCATGCGTGCGGGCGAACGCAGCCATTTGCGCCACGACTTCGGCATTGCGGCTGGCCGTGTTGCGCATGGAGGCGTAGACCGTGTGGCCGGCCTTGGCGAGGGCCTCGGCGGTCAGGCGGCCGAAGCCGCTCGACGCGCCAGTGATGAGGATGACTTTCTTCATGATGGACTCCGCTCCTGCATCAGATGATGCCGCCGTTGACGCGGATGGTTTGCCCGTTGACCCAGGCGCCATCGGGGCCAGCCAGGAAGGCCACGGTGTTGGCGATGTCCTCCGGCGCGCCCAGGCGCTCCAGCGGGGCGAGCCGGGCGAGGTTGTCGATGACTTCCTGCGGCTTGCCGTCGAGGAACAGGGCGGTGGCAGTGGGGCCGGGTGCCACGACGTTCACCGTGATGTTCCGGCCGCGCATTTCCTTCGTCATCACATGCGTCATGGCTTCCACGCCGGCCTTCGTGGCGGCGTACACCGCGTAGGCGGGCTGGTAGAGGCCGACCACGCTCGACGACAGGTTGATCACTCGGCCGCCGTTGCGCAGGCGGCGCGACGCTTCGCGCAGCGTGTTGAACGTGCCCTTGAGGTTGATGGCGATCTGGCTGTCGAACAAGGCGTCGTCGCTGTCGGCCAGCTTCGCCAACTTCATGATGCCGGCGTTGTTGACGAGGACGTCCACACCACCGAAAGCGGCTTCGGCGGCATCGAACATGCGCGCCACGGCGGCCGGGTCGGCCACATTGGCCTGCTCCGGAATCGCCCGGCCGCCGGCGGCTTCGATTTCGCCCACCAGCGCCTCGGCTTCGCCAGCGCTGCCGGCATAGTTGACGACGACGGTGAAGCCGTCCTGCGCCAGCCGGCGGGCGATGGCGGCGCCGATGCCGCGCGAGGCGCCGGTCACGATGGCGACCTGCTGGTTGGACTTGGCTTGGGTGCTGTTCTGGGTGGTGCTCATGGTTCTTCTCCGGGGTTGGGTGGCCGCCATTCGCTGTGTGACGCTGCGGGTTGAGTGAACTATGCGCGATTGGAGCGGATAGATAATCGGTCTAAAATTGCCCGCACTTGTTCTGGCAGGGAAACAATCGGCGGAGGGTGGGGTGGACCGGTTCGACGCAATGCGGCTATTTACGCGGGTGGTGGAGCGGCGCAGCTTTACGCTGGCGGCGCACGACATGGAGGTGCCGAGATCGACGGTGACCAAGGTCATCCACGATCTGGAGGGGCGGCTGGGAGTTCGGCTGCTGCAGCGGACCACGCGCGTAGTGCGGCCGACGCTGGACGGGGAGGCGTACTACCGGCGCTGCCTGACCATCCTGGACGACATCGAGGACGCCGAGGGCGCCTTCAACGGCGCCGAGCCGAAGGGGCTGCTGCGGCTGGAGGTGCAGGGCACAATCGCGCGCCATTTCCTGCTGCCGGGATTTCCGGACTTCCTCGCCCGGCATCCGCATATCCAGATCTCGATGAGCGAGGGCGACCGCTGGGTCGACATGGTGCAGGAGGGCGTCGATTGCGTGCTCCGCTATGGCAAATTGCCCGATAGCGAGCTGGTGGCGCGGCAAGTGGCGACCCTGGACCGGCTGACCTGCGCCACGCCGGCTTACCTGGCGCGGTTCGGCACGCCAACGAGCCTGGCATCGCTCGACGGGCACCAGATGGTGGGCATCCGATCGGTTACGACGGGGAATGTCACGCCGCTGGAGTTCGACGTCCACGGGGAAATACAGGCCGTATCGATACCGGCCGTACTGACCGTGACCGGGACGGAAAGCTACCTGGCCGGGATCAAGCTGGGGCTAGGGTTGGCCCAGGTGCCGCGCTTCCATATCGAACGGGAACTGGCCGATGGCGAACTGGTGGAGATCCTGCCGGACACGCCGCCGCCTTCGGCGCCGGTCTCGCTGCTGTATCAGCGGTCCCGGCAGCTATCGCCACGGGTGAGGGCGTTTCTCGACTGGGCCGCCCGGGAATTCGGCGATCGATGCAGAAAAGAGACGGAAAGCGACTGATCGATCATTTCCAGGCGAGATACTCAATCTCTCGTGATATACCACATACAAAATATTTACAGATGGTGCGACGCATCATATAATGGAAACTCCTAACGTCGCTGGAGTGCTTCATGGAAGTCGCCACCCTTTTCGCCCTCGCCGTCGCTTTCCTGTTCTCGGGCGTCAGCGTCACCATGGCCATCGCCGATATCGTCGATCCCCAAGGGGAGCGTGGCGCGGCAGGCGAATTGGTGGACGTGCGCGCGGTGTGAGCGCTTTGTAACCGTCGGCCGCGTTCAGAGTGAACCGTACGAGTGCAGGCCAGCCAGGTACATGTTGACGCCAAGGAAGGCGAAGAGCGTGACGAACAGGCCGGCCACCGCCCACCACGCCAGCACGCGCGCGCTCACCTTGCCCAGCATGCGCAGGTGCAGCCACGCCGCGTAGTTCAGCCAGACCGCCAGGGCCCAGGTTTCCTTGGGGTCCCATGACCAATAGCCGCCCCAGGCTTCCGCCGCCCACAGCGCCCCGAGGATCGTGGCGACCGTGAAGCAGGCGAAGCCGCTCGCGATGGCGCGGTACACCGCTTCGTCGATCCATGCCGGATCCGGCATGCGCGACCTCATGAAACGCCGTCCCGACAGCAGGCGCGCGCCGCCGAGCATGGCTGCGATCGAGAACGCGCCATAGGCGAGGAAGTTCGCCGGCACGTGCAGCTTCATCCAATACGACTGCAGCGCCGGAATCAACGGCGTGATCGCGCCTGCGCCGCGCGCGCCGCCATACCAGAACAGGAAGGCGTAGGCCGCGCACAGCAGCGGCAGGGTGAACACCGTGAACCCCGCCGCGCGATAGCGGGACGCCATGTACAGCATCATCAGGCCGGTCAGGATGATGAAGACGACAAACACTTCATAGAGATTGCTGACCGGTATGTGGCCCATGCCGGCACCGATGCGGTACGACTCGTACCAGCGCGTGAGGAAGGCCGCAGCCGCGAGCCCGAGCCCGGCCCACGTGGCAGCACGGCCGATCGCGGCCAGGCGCGCCCGCTGTCCTACCCAGCCAGCGATGGAGGCCAGCGTGGCAACGCCGATCAGCGCGCCCGAGCCCAGCAAAACCGGCTGGCTCACAGGGCCGCTGGCGAGGTTGTCGACGGCCACGGCGCCGCCGATATCGCGGCCGAGCTGCCAGCAGAGCAGCGATGCCACGGCACCCGTGCCGGCCATGAACGCCCGCAGGGGCGGCCACGCGTTGCCGGCATAGACCAGCCCGGCGGCGGCCAGCGCGAGGATCACGACCTCGTAGCCGTCCATGGCCGCCCACCAGCGTGCGTAACAGACGGCGACCCCGCCCGCCAGCGCGATGGCGAACAGCTTGCCGGGGAGGGTGCCCGCCGGTGGCGGATTTGCCACCGCAGCGGCGTTCAGGGCGGGGGCGGAGGCACCCGCCGGGGCGGGCTCTGCAATGGCAGTTTTCATGATGGTTCCGATAAGTCACGGTTGCCGGCGTCCACCGCCGGGAGGGGGCCGAGCGGCGCCAGCCATGCAGCCAGTTCCGCTTCGAGCCCGGGCATCTTGCGATTGGCGCGCAGACCGGCCACCGCCACGCGGCTGGCGGGGTCCCACCACAGCCAGAGGCGCCGCTCGCGCACCGCGTACAGCAGCCACACGCCGATGGCCAGCATCGACAGGCTGACGATCAACAGCGCATCGCCACCACGCCGGGCGACCTGCAGGCCGGAGGCGGCGCGCTGGCTGACGGTGCCGGCCAGCGCCCACGCGGGCGCGTCACTGGCCACCATGTCGTCGTGGGCGTTCAGCAGGTCCTGCAGGCGGCGCCGGGCGGAGGCGTCCTGTGGACCCTGCTCGTCGTCCTCGGCGGCCAGCGCGCGCGCGGCGCGCACCACCAGGCCGGAGAGCAGCGTGGTGGCTGCGCCCCGTTCCGCCTCGGGCACCGTCGCTTCCACCAGCGCGGCGATGCCGGGCGAGCCGTCATGGGCGAACACCTCCAGCGCACGGGCCGCCACGTCCGCCATTTCCGCGGAGGGCTTGGCCAGTATCCGGCGCGCCGCACGCTGCCGCGCGGCGGGGTCCTGCAGTTGGCGCTCGAATCGCTCGAACGTGGTCGCCGATCCGTCCGCATCGACAGGCACGCGGATGTACTCGTAGCCCTCGCCATCCGCCCGGCGCACGCCGCTGACGAAGTAGCGGTCGCCGCCAAAGGTCAGCGGCCGCAGGTACGTCACCATGGTGCGGGGCTGGCCAGCCGGGTCGCGCAGCACGTATTCGATGGTCGGTCCCAGGTCGGCGACGGTGCCGGAGCGGCCTTCGAGGTAGCGGCGCAGCAGGCCCTGTGCCGGCGCGTTGCCGGTGTCCTGGATGTTGTCCATGCGCAGGTCGCTCGCCTGGAACGTCCAGGGCGCGTTATCGATCAGCAGCGGCACATCGCTGCCCACGGTGGCCGCCAGCGGCACCGCCGCGCCAGTCCGGGAGAACATGCGCAGGTTCAGCGTGCTGCCACCATCGGCAAATCCGGACTGGTAGAGCGTGACGCCGTGCTCGGCGAGCGGATGGTTGACGCGCAGCGCGTGGCGTGTCGGCGGCTGCCCGGGCAACTGGATCTCCAGGTCGCTGATGAAGTCCCGGGGCTGGCCGTTGGGATAGCGCTCGATGTGGAAGCGGTGCAGCCGCACGGTGAACGGCAGCGGCTGGACCAGATAGCCATCCCCGATGGGGACGATGGCGTTGCTGGCCGATTCACCTTCGGCAAGGGTGAGCTGGCCGCGATAGCTGAGCGTGCCGGCCGGCAGCACGCTGCTGGGCGGCACGGCATCGACGGGCAGGTCGCGGGTCTCGATCTGCTGGAGGCCGGCCAGCACGCGGCCCCGCACGGCGAGATCGCTGTCAAGGAACGCAGCCACGGTAATCAGGACGATTGCGGCGTGCGTCAGGATATAGCCGATGCGCCGCGCGCCACCGCGCCGCGCCGCCACCAGCAGCGCCCCATCGGCCGTCCGCCGTGTGGCGACACGAAAGCGCTCGCGCCGCAGCGCCGGCATCAGAGTGGCCAGCAGCGCGGCCTCGCCTGCGTCGTGGCGGAAGCGCACGCGGCAGGGCAGGGTCTCGACGAACTTGCGGTTCACCCGATCCTGCCGATCGAAGACCTGCCGGAGCATGGCGGGCGTATTGCGCACCACGCAGATCGCCGTCGACGTGGACATGACCACCAGCAGCGCGCCGAACCAGCTCGCGTGGTAGACGTCGGTCATGCCGAGGAACACCAGCACCGCCGTCCAGGTCGTGCCGTATTGGGAGACATAGGCGGCCGGCCCGGCGTTCTGCGGCACGATGCTGCCGATGCAGGCCGCCAGCGCCACGATGACGAGGATCGCCACGGCGAAGCGCATCGAGCCAAGCAGGTGATACAACGCGCGGGCCGCCTTCCGCACCCGTTCCCCGAATGCGATGGGTGCGGGGTGGGCCGATGGCCGGGTTGGGGCGTTCGTGCTCATACCCGTACCTCCCTATCCAGTGTGCCGAGGCGCGGCGCGCGGGCGGCACGCTCGCGGAACAGCATGACGTAGAGCGCCGGCATCAGCAACAGCGAGAACACCGGCGCCGACAGCATCCCACCCAGCAGCGGTGCGGCGATCCGCTTCATCACGTCAGCGCCCGTGGCGTCGGACAGCATGACCGGCAGCAGCCCGGCAAGGATCACCGACACCGTCATGGCCTTGGGCCGCAGCCGCAGCAGCGCGCCGCCCACCACGGCGCGGTAGAAGCCCGCCGAGCCGAGGTGCCCGCCATCATGCCGCCAGCGGCCGACCGCCTGGTCGAGGTAGAGCACCATGACCACGCCGAACTCGGTGGCCACCCCGGCCAGCGCGATCAGGCCGATGACAACCGCGACCGACATCTGGTAGTCCAGCCACCACACCAGCCACACGCCCCCGGCCACGGCGGCGGGCAGGCAGAGCAGCACCAGCAGCACGCGCCGCAGGCTGCGGAAGTGCAGGTAGAGCAGGCCCAGCACCAGCGCAGCCGTGGCGATGCCGATCAGTGCGAGGTTGGCGGACGCGTTCTCGAACTGCAGGTACTGCCCGGTCCAGGTGGCGGTGTAACCCTGCTGGTGGATGCCGGCCGCCGCCAGCGCGGCGCTGGCGCGGCGGTAGTAGCCGCCGATATCGGCGCCAGCCACGTCGACGAACACGTAGCCGATCAGCTTGGCGTTCTCGCTCTTGATCTCGGTGGGGCCATCGCTGATGCGGATGTGCGCCAGATCGCGCAGTGGCGCGAGCGCGCCGGATGGCGCCTTGACCTGCAGCGCGCCGATGGCGTCCGGCGTCTCGCGTTGCCAGGCCGGCAGCCGCAGCGTCACGGGGATGCGCTCCCGCCCGTCGGTCATCACCGTCAACTGCTGGCCGCCGAGCGCGCCTTCGATCACACCCTGGATGTCCGCGATGCGGATGCCGAGGCGCCCGGCCGCGGCGCGGTCGATGTCGATATCCAGATAACGGCCGCTGCCCGCGCGCTCCGCAAACACCGAGCGCGTGCCTTCCACCCGATTGAGCACGGCCTGGATCTCGCCGGCCATGGTGTCGATGCCCGCGAGTGTCGGCCCGCTGACCTTGAGCGCGAGCTGGCTGCGGATGCCGGTAGACACCATGTCGATGCGCGTGCGGATGGGATAGCCCCAGGAGTTGGTCAGGCCTGGCACGCGCACGGCGGCGTCCAGCTTTGCGATCACGTCCTCGATCGACGTGCCGGGGCGCCACTGGTCGCGCGGATGCAGGCGGATAGTCGTCTCGATCATCGACAGCGGCGCCGGATCAGTGGCCGAGTCCGAGCGGCCCACCTTCCCGAACACGTGCTCGACCTCGGGAACCTGCAGGATCATGCGATTGGTCATCTGCAGGATGTGCTGCGCCTCGGCGGCGGAGACCGATTGCAGCGTGGTCGGCATGTATAGCAGGTCGCCTTCGTCCAAGGGCGGCATGAACTCGCTGCCCAGCCGGTAGAGCGGCCACGCGGCGCTCAGCACCAGGGCGAGGCCGGCGACCAGCGCCAGACGGGCATGGCGCAGCGTGCCGAAGAGCAGCGGCGCATACACGGCACGCAGGACACGGCTGACGGGGTTGCGGGATTCGCCACGGATCTTGCCGCGCACCGCGTAGCCCATCAGCACCGGCGTCAGCGTGATGGCCAGCCCGGCCGCGAAGGCCATCGCATAGGTCTTGGTGAAGGCCAGCGGGAAGAACAGCTTCGCTTCCTGCCCCTGCAGCGCGAAGACCGGCAGGAAGGACACGGCGATCACCACCAGCGAGAGGAACAGCGAGGGACCCACCTCGTTCGCGCTGGCGCGCACCATCTCCCAGCGGCGCGCGGGTGCGGGGTCGGGTTCCTTTTCCAGGCGCCGGTGCATGCTTTCCACCATGACGATGGCGGCGTCCACCATCGCCCCCACGGCAATCGCGATGCCGCCCAGCGACATGATGTTGGCGGTGCTGCCCTGCAACCGCAGCACGAGCAGGGCGCCGAGAATGCCGACCGGCAGCGTGACGATGGCGGTCAGCGACGAGCGCAGGTGCAGCAGGAACACCAGGCAGACGAGCGCGACGGCCAGCGATTCCTCGATCAGTTTGGTGCGCAGTGTATCGACGGCGCGCAGAATGAGCGAGGAGCGGTCGTACTGGATGGTCACCTTCACGCCCGCCGGCAGACCGCCCTGCAACTGGCCCAGGCGCGTCTTGACCCGCTCGATGGTGTCGAGGGTGTTCTGGCCCTGGCGCATGACCACGATGGCGCTGGCGGCATCGCCGTGGCCGTCCACGTCGACGGCACCCTCGGTGGGGCGCGGCACGGTAGCGATGGTGGCGACATCCCGGAGCCGGATCGCGCCGCCGTCTGCACTGTTCGCCACGGGAATCTCGGCCAGGTCGGCAGGCTTGCGCAGCAGGCCATTGGCCCGCACCACCAGCCGCGAGCGCGCCAGCTCGAACGCGCCGCCCTCGATGGCCTGGTTGCTCTCGCGCACGGCGCCGGCAACATCCGCGATCGAGAGATCGAGCGATGCCAGCCGCTGCGGATCCACCTGGATCTCGTACTGCCGACCCTTGCCACCCACACCCGCGATTTCCGCCACGCCGGGGATGGCGCGGAGTTCCGGCGCGAGATAGTAGTCCTGCAGTGCCTTGAGCCGATCCGGCGGCACCTGCCCGGATGGGTCCTCCAACGCGTATTCGAGGATCCAGCCCACGCCCGAGGCATCCGGACCCAAGGTGGGCGACACGGCGGCGGGCAGGCGGTCGCGGATCTGGTTGAGCTGTTCCGTGACGCGCGCACGCGCCACGGCAGGCGCCACGCCATCACGAAAGACGATGTACAGGTAGGACTGCCCATACATGGAGAAGCCGCGCACGGCATCAGCATCCGGAATGGACAGCATCGCGCTGGCCAGCGGATAGGTCACCTGATCCTCGACCAGCTGGGGCGGCTGCCCGGTGTAGTCGGTCTTGACGATGACCTGCGTATCGGAGAGATCGGGCAGGGCATCGAGCGGCAGGCTGCGCAGCGAGACGATGGCCGCCACGCAAAGCATCGCCGCGGCAAGCAGGACGGCCGCGCGATGCGCTATGGACCAGTCGATGATGCGTCCTATCACGATATGTTCTCCGTCATGCCGATGTCATTGGGGCGGATGCGCTGCCGCCACGCTGTTGCCTTGTCGTTACAGGATCTCTTTCACGGCCGCGCCGCCGCCCATGCGCTGGCGCGTGGCCGCCAGAGAAGCCTCCGCACCGAGCAGGAACTGGCCGTTCACGGCGATTGCCGCGCCTTCGGCCAGTCCGTCGACAATCTCGACGCGCTCGGCGTCTTCCTTGCCCAGCCGCACCTCGGTCGGCACGAAACGTCCTTCGCCCAGCGCGACCATGACGAAGCTCCCGTGGCCGGTGCGCAGCACGGCATCGCGCGGTGCCGTTAGCGTGGTCTCGCCCGCGACCTCGACGATGGCATGGAGGAAGGTGCCGGCGACGAGGGCGGCGGGCACCTGGTTGAGCGTCACGCGCACACGGGCCTTGCGGGTGGCCGGGTCGACCTCCGCCGTGGTGGCACGCAGCGGTGCGGTGGCGCGCCAGCCGGGCACGGTGTCCGAGGTCAGCGTGAGCTGGCCACCCTGCGCAAGCAGCGGCAGTTGATCGGGATAGAGCGACAGCGTGGCGCTAGTGCCGCGCGGGTCGCCGTAGGTCAGCACCGGCTGGCTGGGTCCGGCAAAGCCGCCCGGCCGGACATTGATGGCGGAAACGATGCCGTCGCGCTGCGCCAGCACGGGAATGACCTCGGTAATGCGGCGCTCCGTATCGAGCTTTGCCATGACCGCCGGCGGAATCTCGGCTTCGCGCAGGCGGTCCCGCTGGCGGGCGATTTCGCGCGCAAGACTGCCGAGCATCGCGTTGCTCTGTTCCAGCGCGGCCATGCCGCCGGAGGTCAGGCCGTCGCGGCGGGTCAGCAGGTCGAGGTAGTCGCGCTGGCGCTGTTGCGCCTCGGCGGAGTAGATCTCGTAAAGCACCTGGCCCTGACGCACCCGCTCGCCGGTTGCGGCGACGCCCAGGCGCTTGATCCAGCCCTCGAACTTCGGCGTGGCGGACGTGGCACGTCCCTGGTCGGATTCGAGTACGGCGTAGGTATTGATGACCGGTTTCAACTGGCGGTGCGTGACGACCTCCACCGCGATGCCCATCTGCCGGTAGGCGGCATCGCCCACGGTCACGGCAATCGGCGCGGCGGCAGCAGATTGCTGCGCGTGCTGGTGCTGCGGCATCGACTGGGTGGCGCCGGCCTTGACCAGGTGCATGCCGCAGATCGGGCAGCTTCCCGGCTGGGCCGTGACGATGTTCGGATGCATGGGGCAGGTGTACTGCGTGGCGCCACTGGCGGACTTGGTTGCCGCCGTCAGCAGTGCATTCCCGGCTTCAGGTCGACCGTGCATCTGGTCGTGCCCGCCATCCGCATGCGCCCCAGCATCGGCGGTCACCGCCCGCGCCTGGCTGATCAGTGGATCGTTGACGTAGTCGTACGAAGCCACCATTCCCACCACACCAGCCAGCAGTGCCACGGTAGCGCCGCCGATGCCCAGCATCGCACCTTCTTTCATGTTTTTCACCTTGCTCTCTGTGGCCGGCCGCGACGATGTCCCCGCCTCGGCCAGCCGTTAGCCCCGCGCTGCTTACCTCACGAGGATGTTGTCGCCCTTGCCGGCCTTCGGATCGGCATCATTGGAGAACTGCATGATGGCGATGGCGCCCGACAGCGCCTGACGCAGCGAGTGCGACACGATGGCGTTGGCGCCTTCCTTCGGCGAGATCAGGTCGAACGTGGCGGCATCGCCCGGCCCAACCACGAAGCTCTGCATGCCCACGTGGACGTTCTTGGGGTTGCCGCTGCCGTAGACGCGATCCCAGATACCCGCGATGGGGTGGAGCGACGAGAACTCGTTCACACCGGCGTTGACGAAGTAAATCCGCACGCGCTCGCCCGGCTTGGCTTGCAGCACGCGGGTGGCGCTCGGATCATGCACCGGGTCGTACTTGAAGATGCTGCCGTTGAACATGACGTTGGTCCACTTGTTGGCCATCATGTCCGCCTGGTTGTCCGGATTCGCGTACAGCTCGGACTGGATCAGCACATACTCGCGATCCGCCTTCGGCATGGCCTTGGAATCCTTCGGATCCACGATGATCGTGCCGTACATGCCGCGTGCGATATGCTGGATCATCGGGTCCGCGCCGCAGTGGTAGAAGAACACCCCCGGGTAGTCGGCAGTGAACGTGTAGTGGGCTTCTTCACCCGGCTTCACGGCCTCGAAGTCCTTGACGACATCCACGCGTGCCGCGTGAAAGTCCATCGAGTGCGAGTTCTTGTTCGCCTTGTCGTTGATCAGTGTGAACTCGATCGTGTCGCCTTCGGTGACATGGACCACGGTGCCCGGCACCTGGCCGTCGAAGGTCCAGGTGCGGTACATCGTCCCCTTGTTGTCGATAGGCAGGTCGATCTCCTTGGCTGTCATCGTGACCTTGACGGTCTTCGCATGCGCCTGCACGCCGGCCAGGAGAGCGGCGGCGGCAAAGAGCAGGGTTGGAAGGGCTTTCATTTGTCTTGTTTTTCCTCGGTTGCGTATTACTTGGTGCCAGTCTTGCTTACGAAGCGCAGGTAACTGACCATTTCCTTCATGTCGTCGTCGGTGAGCAGGCCCTCCCATTTCGGCATCAGAACGGATTTCCCTACAGCGAGACCACCTCCCTTGATCGCCTTCAACAGCGTTTCATCCGGTGTGTCACCCATAGCCTTGGTGTCGGTGTGATCGCGCGGCTTGACCGCCATGTCGCGGCTGTTCACACCGTTGCCGTCACGGTTCACACCGTGACACTGCACGCAATACGTGTTGTAGAGCCGTGTGGCGTGCGCGAACTGGTCGTCGGCATGCGCACGGTTGATGCCAGCGGCCACAAGCAGCGGCGCGAGCATCAGGAAAGTCGTCTGGCGCCTCATTTCGGCTCTCCCTTCAACGTGGTGATGTATCCGGCCAGCTTCTGGATATCGGCATCATTGAGGTCGAGGCGCGGCATCCAGACGTGCGGGTCGAATTTCTGTGGATCCTTGATGTAGGCGACCACGTAGTCCGGCTGCAGCCGCGCGCCACCATCCACCATCTCCGGCCCAGAGCTGCCGCCGTTGCCCGGCTTGGCCGAATGGCAGGAGGCGCAGCCGCGCAGCTTGGCAAACAGCAGGCTGGCCATGGAGGCGTTGGGCGGGTCGTTCTTGAAGCCGCCTTTCTCCACCAGGCCGGCATCGCCGCCGAGCTTCATCAACTCGGCGGCTACGGCGGCGGCCTCGTCCTTGTCCAGCTTCGGGTGCGGGCTCAGCGCGGCGGGGTCGATGGTGTCGGGCCCCTTGTCGGCAGAGGCCTTGACCGCCCGGGCCACCATCACCCCCGCGGGGCGGATGGTGGTCGGGCTCTGCAGCCACTTCTCCAGCCATGGCTGGTTGAACTTGACGCCCGCGTAGTACAGGTCCGGGCCCTTGCGTTGCCACAGACGATCCACATCGAGCTTCTGGGGTTTCGTGACGGCGTGGCAGGCCACGCATTGCGCCTGCAGGACTTCCTGCCCGGTTTTCGCCTGGGCGGCGGTGCCCGCCGCCGTGAAGGCGAGGGCGGCCACGGCAAGGCGCGTGAGGTGAGGGATGTTCATCGAGATCGTTCCTGGGTCGATTACTGGACGGCCTTGCCCTTGAGCAAGTCGTTGCTGTACTGACCGGGACCCTTCTTCAGCGATTCCTCGTAGTAGAAGTTGGGCTGGTACTTCTTGCCGGCCCAGTCGTACCAGGGGTCCGAAGGCACGCCCGCATACTCCACGACGCTCATGATTCCGCCCATCGGACGATCGCCGTTGACGGTATGGGAGTCGACGTGGTCGTGAACCATCCAGCGGCCAGGGTTGTCGGCTTCGAAGATCAGGTCGTAGCGCTCACCGGGCCCGAACAGCACGGTGTCGGCCATGATGGGGTTGGCCAGCGGGAAGCCATCCTTGAAGGCGATCTTGAAGCTGTGCCCGTGCAGGTGGAAACTGTGCGTGCCGTCGCCAGCGCCAATCAGGCGCAGGCGGACCACGTCGCCTTTCTCGATACGGATGGGCTGGGTGTCCGGATAAGCCTTGCCGTTGATCGTGAAGTAGTCGGGCTTGTCTGATGGCAGGCCGCCGAAGCCGGGCTTGTCCGCCCACTTGGAGTCCCACTCGGAGAACATCAGGATGAATTCCTTGGTGACCTTCCTCTCCAGCGCAGTCGGATTCTTCGGCCGGACGATCAGCGGACCCCACATGCCGCGCAGGGCGACGTGTTCATTGACGTTGACGTGGCAGTGGTACCACATGGTGCCGGACGGCGCCGCCTTGAACTGATACTTGAAAGAGTCGCCGGGCTTGATGGCCTCCTGGGTGACACCCGGCACGCCGTCGTTCTTCCAGGAGTTCTTCTGGTACATGCCGTGCCAGTGCACGGTGTGGGGCAGGGCGGTCAGGTTGTTGACGGTGACGTTGACATCGTCGCCTTCATCCACCACATACAGCGGACCTGGCACCTGCCCGTTGAATGCAAACGTATGGAATTGCTGCTTGTCTACCAGCGTGACCCGGGTGTCTTCGATGTTCATCTCGAAGTTCCGGGTTGCCGCGCAAGCACCGTGCGCCGTCAGAAGCGCCGATGTGGCAAGGATTGCGGAAAGTAAGGACTTCAACTTGGTACCCCCGATTGTTTGAGTGGCCGGCCTTCGCCTTTAAAGATGCATTCACTATACATCTTTAGATGCGGCAGAGCGGGTTAAGCCACACCACCCGTGAGGACTATCGCGTCCTCCAGGCAACGGAAATTTGCCTTTTTATCCGATGCAGAGCATTTATGTTGTATTTGGTATGCATCTTTAATAGACTTCATCGAAACCTGGAACGGGAAGTCTTGCGAGCTAATGGATACCTATGTCGCTGTCTTTTTCCGCCATCCGACGGTGCCACCTTGCCGGAATGCGTGATGCGCCTGACCGTCTATACCGAGTACGGACTGCATGCGCTGGTGCATCTCGCGCGCAACGATGGCAGGCCGCAGACGGCGAGGAACATCGCCGACGCCATTGGGCTGCCGCTCAATCACGTCGTCAAGATCGTCCACGCGCTGCGCCGTGCTGGCTACCTCGACACCGCACGCGGGCGTATCGGTGGAACACGCCTGGCGTGTCCTGCATCGGCCATCACTGTGGGCGACGTGGTCCGGGTCTTGGAATACAGGTTGGACTTGATGGCGTGCTTTCGCGCCGGGGGATTTTGCGTGGTCTCGAGCGTTGCCGATTGTCACGCGGTGCTGAGTGGGGCGTTGGTGGCCTACCTCACCGTGCTCGATGGCTACTCGATAGCGGATCTGCTGCCCTGATCGATTCCCGACATCGCAATAGACCTTTTCAATGCCGTGCGCTGCCATGTCGCATGGCGCAGGCCGATACGTGCTTCGTATGCTTCCGTTGCTTGCCCGGGGTCCATACCACGGCACCTGAAACGTAGACGAGAACAAAATGAGATCTGAAAAAGCCTGGCGCAAGACCGCCATTGCTGTAGTCGTACAGACGCTCGCGCTGAGCGGCGCGGCCATCGCGCAAACCAACGCCACGCAGGCATCCAATGACGCGCCACTCCCCACGCTGCCCACCATCACCGTCAGCGCAGCGGCGCCAGCCGAGGGTTCACTCACGGTGCCCGGCGTGGCCCGCCAGCGTGACACGCTGTTCCAATCGGCCGGATCGGTCGGATTTGTCGATGCGCAGTCTTACACCGATACCTACGCCAGCAATCTGCGCGATGTCCTCAAGGACTCGCCCGGGGTCTACGTGCAGGAGCGCTACGGCCAGGAGCTGCGCCTGTCGATCCGCGGCTCCGGCATCTCGCGCGGCTTCCACACGCGTGGCCTGGAAATCCTGCAGGACAGCGTGCCGACCAACTTCGCGGACGGCAGCGGTGACTACTACCAGATCGATCCCATCGGACTTTCCGCGGCCGAGGTCTACAAGGGCGGCAACGGGCTGGCATTCGGCAGCTCGACGCTGGGCGGCGCCGTCAACTTCACCACGCCAACCGCGCTGACGGCGGATGCGCCAAACATGCTGCGCGTGGACGGTGGCAGCTTCGGCACCGCGCGCGCCAGCGGCCAGGTATCGCGACAGATCGGCGCATTCGACTTCCTCGCCAATCTCAGCGTCAATCACTCGGAGGGCTACCGCAACCACGAACGCGGGCAGTACGAACAGCTCAACGCCAACTTCGGCTACCGCTTCAGCCCGGCCGTGGAAACGCGTTTCTACTTCGGGGCCTACGTGGTCGACCAGCTTCTGCCAGGCACGCTCACGCTCAATGAGGCGCTCAACGATCCGCGCAAGGCGTCCGCCAGTGCGCTGGCCGGGGACCAGGCACGTAACACACGCACCGAGCGGCTGGCCAACGTGACCAGCGTGAAGCTGGACAACGGCCAGCTGGACTTCAGCACCTGGATCATCCACAAGAGCCTGTACCACCCGATCTTTCAGGTCATCGATCAGGACTACTGGACCTACGGCTTTGCGCCGCGCTACACCGGCAACTTCACGCTGGGCGGCATGCGCAACCAGTTGATCGCCGGGGCACGCTTCTTTGGTGGCAACAACAATGCCCGCCAATACGTCAACGTCAATGGCGACCGCGGCGCACAGACGCTGAACGCCCGGCAGGATGCCTTCAACTACGAGGCCTATCTCGAAGACCGGCTGTACGTGCGGCCTACGGTCGCGCTGATGGCGGGAGCGAAGGCGTACCGCAACCGGCGGGAGTACCAGGACTACGGCGGCTTGTCCGCCAGCCCAACGGCCAAGTCGGACAGCGCCACCTACAGCGGCGTGAATCCGAAGTTCGGCGTGCTGTGGGAGCCGCGCAAGGACGTGCAGGCCTTCGTCGACATCACGCGCAGCGCCGACGTGCCGGACTTCTCGGACCTGAACCAGACCATCGGCGCGACCAACCAGTTCGTGCCACTGGCGCAGCAGCGCGGCTGGACGGTGGAGGCGGGCACGCGCGGGCAACTGGACCGCTTCGGCTGGGACCTGACACTCTATCGTTCGCTGGTGCGCGACCAGATGCTGCAGTACACGGTCAGCCCCGACGTGCCAGCCTCCACGTTCAACGCCAACCGGACCATCCTGCAGGGCGTGGAGCTGGGCGCCAGCGCCGAGATACTGCGCAATATCATTGGCGCAGGCGACCGGCTCACGCTGTCGCAAATGTGGAACTACAGCGATTTCCGCTTCGACAACGATCCGGTTTACGGCAACAACCGCATCGCGGGCGTGCCGCAGCATGTGCTCCGCACGACCGTGGCCTACAACAGGGGCTCCGCGCTGCGCGTGGCGGGCACGATCGACTGGGTGCCGACCGGCGCCTACGTGGACTACGCCAACACGATGAAGGTGCCGGCCTACGTGCTGTTCGGCATACAGGCCAGCTACGAATTCCAGCGCGGCGTCACGCTGTTCCTCGACGCCCGCAACCTGGCCGACAAACGCTACGTCAGTGACTTCGGCACCGTGGCGAATGCGCGCACTGCCAACACGGCGGTTTTCTACCCAGGGGTCGGACGCGCGTTGTATGCGGGGGTGAAGTACAAGTTCTGATCGTGGTGGGATGCGGCGGTCCTGGCGGCCGCATCCCACCTGACTCGAGGGTCGATTCCCTAAAAGATGCATTTGGCGCGTAAGATATACTGACGCGTCCCGTCCTGGAGGCGAGTGGGGATCGAAGATGAGACTGACCGACTACACCGACTATGCACTACGTACGTTAATCTACATTGCTGCGCACCCGGACGAACTGGTGACGATCCAGCGGATTGCGGACAGCTTTAGCATTCCCAGGAACCACCTGATCAAGATCGTGCACCGGCTGGGGCAGGAGGGTTTCCTGCATACCCTCAGGGGCCGCTCCGGCGGCGTCCAGCTCAACCGTCCCGCGTCCAAGATCAACGTCGGCGACGTGATTCGCACGATGGAGAGCGATTTTGCGATGGTCGAATGCTTCCACGCGGAAGGCAATCAATGTGTCATCACCCCGATATGTGGCTTGCGCGGCGTGCTGCACGCGGCGCTTGACGCATACTTCCGGGTGTTGGACGAACACACGCTCGAAGATCTCATTCTCAAGCCGAAGATGATGCAGCGCGTGCTGGACGAGCACGCTGCCGCGTCTGTGCTGGCGCGGATCCCCGTCAAGGTCTCGAGGCAAGCTGCGAAGACCTGACGAAGGGCAGGGGTTTATCTGCGCATTCGTCAGCCCCGACTATATAGATGATAAGATGCATTCATGATGCATCGTTTAGGGATGACGATGCCCGGGAATAACCTTCAGACCGCCAGCGACGCCGTGGCCCAAGGCGCGCAACTGCCCGACGAAGCCGAAATATCGGCATTTGTCCGTGCCTTCTACGCGCGGGTTCGCGCCGACGAGAGTATCGGCCCGCTTTTCGACCGAGTCATCTCGGGCCGATGGGACCAGCATCTCACAACGATGGACACGTTCTGGTCAAGCATTGTCCTTGGGAGCAAGCGCTACCGGGGGCATGTCCTGTCCCGCCACATGATGCTCGCGGGGATCGAGGGCCATCATTTCGACCGCTGGCTCGAACTCTTCATCGACACGGCACAAGCCACTTTCAACAAACCAATAGCAGCCGAGTTCGTGCGGCCGGCATTGCGCATTGCCAAGAGCCTGCAATTGGGGATGTACGGCATGTCCTACGAGGTGCCAGCCGGGCAACGGGAGCTGCTGGACCGGTACACGGGCAGGTAGCCAGCCGCAGCATGTCCGGGGCAAGGCTGCCTGCAGGGCTTTCGGCCTCGGATCATTGATTTAACATAATACGCATTATGCGTAATGTCCGTGTAGCGGCAAAGTTGTAATGTCCGGTTCTGGCAAAGTTCAAATGTCCGCCCGAGGTGCCGCGTCCGTGGTATTCAGCCTGCCCGGTTGAACGCGATGGAGACGCCAGAGGATGGCTAGACCC